>ERZ795044.1807-NODE-1807-length-19142-cov-4.066171_pt1 | contig 19142 bp, 21 predicted proteins | sample MGYA00375128_ERZ795044 | MGnify/ENA primary metagenome ERZ795044 (study PRJEB30173, sample SAMN05720213) | anaerobic digester metagenome | isolation source: active sludge of municipal wastewater-treating anaerobic digesters | place: USA | collected 2014-12-22 ... | reverse complement strand
CATAATGCATATTAATTATTTTAGCATTATTTTAATTCCACTTGGGCACCGACGGCTTCTAATTTTGCTTTTGCATCATTAGCAGCTTCTTTTTTCATAGTGCCGAGATCGGCGGGACAAGCGTCAACGAGATCCTTAGCTTCTTTCAAACCTAATTCTGGTTTGAATTCACGAATGGCTTTAATGACGGCGATTTTGTTGGCACCGGCATTGGTCAAAACGATATCAAATTCGCTTTTTTCTTCGGCAGGTGCACCAGCGGGTGCGGCTCCGGCCCCAGCAGTGGCGGGGCTGGTGGCTGGCATAGCGGCCACCGCTTTGACGTCGAATTTTTCTTCAAGAGCTTTAACTAACTCTGAAAGCTCAAGAACGGATAATTTAGCAATATCTTCGATAATTGCTTCTAGTTTTTTGTCCATATTTTTTATTTTAAATTTATAATTATTAATTAATAATTTAAAATTCTTGATTATTTTTATTTTCGCTGGTCAATCTGCGGAGCAGGTTGAAGGCTCAATAAAAACAATCTGCGAATTTTTATTTTTCTGACATAGCTTTAAGGGTTAAAACTAACTGAGTTTGGTTATATTTACAGGCATAAAGTAGTCTTTGGAGGGGGTTAATCAAGTCACCAACCAATTGAGACATAAGAATTGATTTGGATGGTAAGTTCAAGAAAGCTTTAAGCTGATCAACGGTAAGGAGTTTTTCTTCGTAAATACCATATTTGAAGCTAGTAATATCTTTTTCTTTGTTGACTTTATCGATCTCTTTTAGAGGAGCGATTTCGTCGTCGTAACAGAAGGCGAGAGAAGTTGGTCCGGTTAAAGGTTGAGGTAATTCGATTCCAATTTCTTTTAAGGCACGGGTAATTAAGGTATTTTTAACCACCTCCATTTTACCGCCAGTTTCTTTAACTTTTGCTCTAAGTTTGGCAATATCTCCAGCATTTAAACCTTGATATTGGACTAAGGCAACAGATTTAGATTTTTTTAGATTTTCAAGTACTGTTGATACTTTTTCAATTTTTTTTATATTTGGCATAGTCAAAAAAAATCCCCACACCGAAGTAAGGGGATACAAGTAAATGTTATTCCTCGGTGGGATTTATTTTTGTACCCACTGTCTTCGGTAGAATGTGATATTATATCATATAGAGGTTATTTGCAAGGTAGATGTTTATGAAAATATATTTTGTTGCTTCTCCGACCGTAGTGACCAAGAATGCAGCTCTGTTTAAGAGAATTTATCAGATATTGGCCAAGAGAGACAAAATTGTAGATGATTCGGTTTTGAAATGGGCTGAAGAAGGTTTTAGTAGTAGTCCTGGTTATATGAGTGCTGTGGAAAAAATTAAAAAAGTAGATGTGGTGGTGGCCGAAGTTTCTGGTCATAGTATGTCAATGGGTTTTATTGTAGGTAAGGCTTTGGAATTAAATAAACCGGTGGTGGCTTTGTATAAAAAAGGAGAACAGAAACAATTTTTGAAATGGATGAAGAATAAAAAATTGATTTTGGCTCCATATGACAGTAAGGATATTGCAGTAATAATTGATGAGTCGCTTAGAAAATCGGAAAAATTGATGGATGTTAGGTTTAATTTTTTTGTTAGTCCTGGTATTTTGGCTTATTTGGATTGGGTGGCAAATAAGAGAATGATTCCTAGATCGGTTTTTTTGAGAAAGCTTATCGAGAGGGAGATTAAAAAGGACAAAGAGTATAAAATAGGTGATGACTAAAAAAAAGGTAATGGTTTTTGATTTTGATGGTACCCTGGTTAAGTCGGAATGGTATGTCAGATATGTTAGTCGAGATTATCTTAGTAAAGAAAATCTGAAGATTTTTAATAGGGAAGGTTTTCCGGGTTTGTTAGCACAAAAAAAGATTTCGATGTTTCAACTGTTAAATTTATTGAGAAAGGGGAGAAATGAATGGATAAAATATTTGGATAAATTTGAGGTTGTCGAGGAATTAAAGGATGTATTGTTGGAAATGAAAAAGAAGGGGTGGATTTTGGGGTTGTTGACATCAAATAAAATGAGAAATGTAAAAGCGGTTTTTGAGAAGTATAATTGGGATTTTTTTGATTTTTATTATTCCGGATTGGATATCTTTGGAAAAGACAAGGTAATTTTGAAAATGTTAAAAGATAAAGGTTTTGATAAAGAAGAGGTAATTTATGTGGGAGATGAGATAAGAGATGTTGAGGCATGCAATAAAATTGGAATAAAAATGATAGGGGTAACTTGGGGTTATAATTCCAAAAAGTCTTTGAAAAAAGCTGATTATTTAGTGGACACGCCTACAGATTTTCGAAAATTGGTTTTGAGTTTGAGCCAGTAAGGGGTTTGACGACAGAGAAATTTGGAGTCAGACTTATTTTTAAGTAAGTGCTTAACTAACTCTTCCAAAAAAACCTGATTTTGGGAACCTTTAATTAGAATGGTAGCATTTTGAGGAAAGGGGTAATCAAATAATTCCCAATAATATTTGTTGACTAGGGGACCAACACGAATGACGATATCGGCTGATTTTTTTGCTAGAGATAGAAGTTTTTGATGTTCTTCTTTAGTGGCCGATCCGAGTTCTCGCATATCACCCAAAACAGCGATCCGAGGTTTGGGGAAGGTTGATAAATATTTTAGAAATTCTTGAGCGGCGAGAGGGGAGGAGTTATAAGTACTGTCTATTATGGTAGTGTTGTTTTTGCCGGTAAAAATACCAAAACGACCGGGAGGGTGAACATAGTTTTTGAAATTTGGAGTAACGCCAAAAATTTTGGCAACGATGGAAGCGGCACCAAACGTATCTTTATAACAGTCCGGCATGTTCTTAATTGTTTTTAATTGTTCTATTTTGATCAGGGTGGCTTGAGTGTTAATGTATTTAATTAGCTTTGGATTGACTATGGCAAAGCCGTTTTTGGGTAGGGAGTTGATAAGTTTAGCTTTTTCTTTCGCTATAGCCTCAAGATTGGGAAAATTTTGCAGATGAACAGGAGTAACGCTTAAAAAAATACCGATTTCTGGTTGTACAATTGTGAGCAGATAATCCATATTTTTTGGTGGTTTGATACTATCTATACCCATTTCGACTATTATGATGTCATAAATTGACCAATTAGCAATCAACATTATTGGTGCTAATATCATAATAATTGCCCAGTGAATAGGGGAATATCCATTTATTTTAAGGCCTAAAAAGCTTAGAGGAATTCCGGATTCGGAATTATAGCCAGAGATGGCTTTAATTTTGTATTTTGGACTTAAAGTGCTGACGATGGCTTCGATAGTTGAAGTTTTACCGGCGGATCCGGTAACACCAATTATTTTTAATTTTGGGTTGATAAATTTTAGTTTGGCGATTTGGAGTTTGGCAAAAAAACGGAGATAGTAGAGGACAAACATGGACAGATGTTTTTGCATTAGAGTATTATATAATATCAGGATGGTGAAAATCAGGGTAAAGGTTTTGATGGGGGGTGGGGGAGATGAACATGATGTGACGATAATGAGTGGTAATGAAGTGATAAGAAATTTGGATAAAGAAAAATATGAAATAGTTGAGGAAGATTCCGATGTTGTTTTTATTGCTTTGCATGGTAAATATGGTGAAGATGGACAAATTCAGAGGGAATTAGAGAAAAAGGGAATAAGGTTTACCGGAAGTGGATCAAGAGCATGTAAATTAGGAATGGACAAAATTGCTTTTAAAAAATTTGCCAAGAAATTAGGGGCGACAGTAGCCCTTGATGTTAAAGAGGCACCGTGTGTTGTCAAACCAAATGAGGGAGGGTCGAGTTTTGGAATAACGATTGTAAAAAGTCAAAAAGATTTAAAGGGGGCGATAGAGTTGGCGAAAAAACATGATAAAAAAATAATTATTGAAGAGTATATAAAGGGAATTGAAGTTTCTTGCGGGGTGATTGGTGATGGTTTGGCCTTGCCTGTGATTGAAATATGCCCAAAGACAGGTTTTTTTGATTATGAGGCGAAATATGTAATTGGAAAATGTGAAGAGATTGTGCCGGCTAGAATTCCAAAAGAAGTGACTTTGGAAATTCAAAGAACATCTTCCTTGATTTTTAAAAAAATGAAATGTCGGGGGTTTGCAAGGCTGGATTATATCATAAGAAATAATATTCCCTATTTATTGGAAATAAATATGATACCTGGATTGACACCGAATTCGCTTTTGCCAAAAGAGGCAAGAGCGGCGGGGATTAGTTTTGAAAAATTATTGGATATAATTATTCAGTTTTCTTGAAGAGAATTCCACCGGGTTCACGGAGACGATTGATGGCTTGATCGAGAAGAGTTTGAGCATCAAGATCAAAATGAACCATTTCGACACCTGAAGTTTTTGCTAAATCTTCTATATGTTCACGTCCACGCGAGTTAGCGTAAAATCCCATGTAAAATATTTTTTTAACGCCAGCATTGATCAACATTTTAGTGCAGCGATAGCAAGGAGTGGCGGTTATGTAAGCAGTGGCATCACGTAAATCTTCGCGAGATGTATTGATAATGGCGTTTTCTTCGCTATGGAGAGTTCTTTCGCAATGTCCTTCGATTATAAGATGGCCAACATCATCACAATGGGGCTGACCATGAGGTGAACCGTTAAAGCCGGCACCGGCTAATCGCTTATTTTTGACGATAAGACAGGCGACACGAAGACGATCACAAGTTCCTCTGGTACTGTAAATAAGAGCAAGAGTAAACCAAAAATTATCCCAGTCAGGTCTATTTGTCATACTGATTCAGTATACAGAATATTTATTTTACTTCAACCTTTACAGAAGGGCTCATAGTAGCACAAATGGCAAGTTTTTTAATCTTGTTTGGTTTGACTACTTTAATTAATTCAGAAATATTTGCAGCGATTTCTTCAACTGGTTGAGAAGTGAGACCGACAATGATGTGAATTACAGGTGCTTTTTTTTCAGTTTTGATTTGAGTTTTGGCAACTGATAATTTTTTGACTGAGTCTTCAGGCTTGTCGGTCAAAGTGCCGTTTTTGGGATTTGGCATTAGACCTTTTGGTCCTAATATTTTTGCAAATGGTAAGAGTTTGGGCATGGTTGAAGGAGTGGCAATCAAGATGTCAAAATTTATTTTCCCTTCTTTAATTTCAGCCAAAATAGTGTCGTTTAAAACGACTATTTTTTTGCTGGCGGTTTCCAAATGGGGGAAAACAATATCGCCAACATTGCCAATATCAAAAGTATTGATATGGGCTTCAATTTTGCCAATAAATTTGGAAATTGAGGCTTCCTTGACTAGTTTGATAGCGTCTTTTAAAGGATAATATTTATTGATATCGATTTTTGCCTTAGCTTCTCGATACTTTTTACCTCTAACTTTTGCCTTTTTTTCGGCCTTTTGAACAACTTCTTCGGTTTTGACCTCTGGTTGTTCTTCCACCTTTTTGACTTCGTCGACTTTTTTTACTTCCTCGACGACTTCGGTGGTTTTGCTTTTTTTGGTAGTCATAAATTTAAATTCTTGATTATTTTTATTTGCGCTGGTCAATGTGCGTAGCACGTTGAAGGCTTAATAAAAACAATCTGCGAATTTTTATTTTATTAAATTATTAATTTTTAATTCGTAATTTTAATTAACGATCTCGACCCCCATGGAACGGGCGGTACCCATAACGGTATTTTTGGCGGCTTCCAAATCAGTAGTGTTTAAGTCGGGCATTTTGGCGTTGGCAATTTGTTCGACTTGAGCCATGGTTAATTTGCCGGCTTTTTCGCGACCGGTTAGACCTGTGCCTTTTTCGATACCTGCCATTTTTTTGATCATATCGGAAACTGGAGGTTTCTTTAAAATAAAATCAAAAGAGCGATCTTCGTAAATAGTAATAATGGCGGGAATAACTGAACCTTTTTGATCCTTGGTTTTTTCATTGAATTCCTGACAGAAATCCATAATTTTGATACCATGAGGACCCAAAGCAGTACCGACTGGAGGAGCGGGGTTGGCGGTACCAGCTTGAATAGCGAGTTTAACAACACATTTTATTTTTTTTGGCATAGTTAAATTTCTTTGCTAACTTGTAAGAAATCGAGTTCAACAGGAGTTTCTCTTTCAAAGAAAGAAACCAGGACTCGAATTTTACCTTTTTCTTGGTCAATACTATCTATAGTACCGATAAAGTCAGCGAAGGGACCATTGGTAATTTTGACGACATCGCCAATAGAGAAAGGAGTTTGATATTTAGGTTTATCTTCTTCGGTTGTTTTTAGAATAGATTCGACTTCCGATTCGGAAATAGGTGATGGTTTGTTGTCGATACCGACAAAGCCAGTAACACCTTGAGTGGTACGAACGGTAACCCAGGAATCGTCAGTGAGAACCATTTGAATAATAACGTAACCGGGGAAAGTTTTTTCTTGAGATTTAATTTTTTGACCGCGTCGAATTACCATTTTTGATTGAATGGGGACGACAGCAGTAAAAATTTTATCTTCTAAACCCATTGTTTTGACACGAGTGACAAGGGCATCGATAACTTTGTATTCGTGTCCAGAATAGGTGTTGATGATATACCAACGGGCTTCTAAACTTGGTTCTTGAGAAGAAAGTTTGAAGATATATTCTTTTTTATTTGTAATAGTAGAGGTGTTAGGCATTAGTTTTTAAAATTTAGGTTTGCCTAAATAGGCAAAAGAACTAGTAAAAAGGTAATCAAAACCTCCTAAAATGAGGGCAATAATTACAGATAAGGATATTACCACAAAAGTTAGCTGAATTAAAGCCTCTTTTTTAGGCCAGCTGATATGCTTGAATTCAGCGATGACTTCCCTAATAAATTGAATTATCTTTTGCATGCGACTTATTATACCTTAGATTGGATTAACATGCCAGTAAAATTTGACCTGGTCTGAGCTAGAAAATGACAGTTGACAGACGCTATCAGTAGCGTGTACGATATTTAATTACGCTATATGTTGTGTCCATATTGTGCTTTTGACGAGTCGAACGTAATTGAGAGCCGAGATGCTCTTGATGGTAAAGCAACCCGCCGCAGACGGGAATGTTTAAAGTGTAAAAAGAGATTTACTACTTATGAGAAGATTGGTGATATTGAAATCAAGGTCGTAAAAAGAGATGGACGAGTCGAAAATTACAGGAGAGAAAAATTAGAGAGATGTTTTGAAAAAGCTTGTTGGAAATTGTCTTATGAGGAAAGAGGCAAGTTGGTTGATCAGATAGAAATGAAATTATTAAATTGGCCGAGTGTGGAAATTCCTAGTGATGAGATAGGCAAGATAATCTTGGATTTGCTACGAGAGCTTGATAGTGTGGCTTATATTCGTTTTGCAACAATTTTTCTTAAAGTTCATTCTATAGATGAATTTGAGAAGTTGATTAAAAATTTTAAAAAAGAAAAATGTCCAAAGAAAAAATAAAAAGTATAGTCAAAAAAATTAAAAAGAGAAGTGGTAAGGTAGTTAAATTTGTGCCGAAGAAAATTTTGAAGGCGATTGAAGGGGCATTTAAGTCGGCTGGTGAAGAAGATACCAGAGGAATTCAGAGAGTTTTTGGGGATGTTTTGACAGAATTGGAAAAGAGATTTAATGGAACGATTATTCCGGAAGTGGAACAGGTTCAGGATTTAATTGAGGAAATTTTGAAAAAAGATGATTATGATGAGGTTTCCAAAGCGTTTAAACTATATCGAGAATTGCATCGAAAGATGAGATTGATTTCCAGTTTAGTTGATTCAGATGAATTAATTGATAATTATTTGGATCAAAGTGATTGGAGGGTGAAAGAAAATGCCAATATGACTTATTCATTGCAAGGATTGAATAATCATGTGGCCTCGATAATTTCGGCCAACTATTGGATGAATAAAATTTACAACAAGGAGATTAGAAAAGCACATATTTCAGGCGATATCCATATTCATGATTTATCGTCTTTATCACCTTATTGTACCGGTTGGGATTTGAAAGATTTTTTGATGAAGGGTTTTGGGGGAGTTTCGGGAAAGGTAAATAGTAAACCACCTAAACATCTAAGGACAGCCTTGGGTCAATTGGTGAACTTTTTTTATACAATTCAAGGAGAAGTAGCAGGAGCAGTGGCAGTTTCTAATTTTGATACTTATTTGGCGCCATTTATTAGATATGATCAACTTGATTATTCTCAGGTAAAACAGGCTTTACAGGAGTTTGTTTTTAATATGAATGTACCAACAAGAGTTGGTTTTCAGACGCCATTTACCAACGTGTCTTTGGATTTGACACCGACAAAAATGGTGGGTGAAGAGATGGTAATGTTGGGAGGTAAGCCGACAAAAGATAAATATAAAGATTTTCAAAAAGAGATGGATATGTTTAATCGAGCGTTTGCTGAAGTGATGATGGAAGGTGATGCTCAAGGAAGGGTTTTTACTTTTCCAATTCCGACTTATTCAATAACCAAAGATTTTGATTGGGATAACAAGAATTTAGATACCGTTTGGGAAATGACGAGAAAATATGGTATTCCTTATTTTTCAAATTTTTTGAATTCCGATATGAGTCCGGATGATGCCAGATCAATGTGTTGTCGATTACGATTGGACAATAGAGAGTTGAGAAAAAGAGGGGGTTTGTTTTCGGCTAATCCTTTGACTGGAGCCGTAGGTGTAGTAACTATTAATATGCCAAGGATTGGGTATTTAGCAAAACAATATACGAATAATTTGGAACAGGCAAAGAAAAAATACTACACGATGTTGGGGAAATTGATGGATATTTCAAAAGATTCTTTGGTGGCGAAAAGAGATCAAGTAGAAATGTTGACCTCTAGAGGTTTGTATCCTTATTGTAGTTATTATTTGCAAGGAATTTATGATCGTAATGGGGTTTATTGGAGAAATCATTTTAATACGATTGGTTTGAATGGTATGAACGAATCGTTGATAAATTTGATGGGCAAGGATATTACCGATCCGGAAGCTAAGGAATTTGCTATTGATGTCATGGAATACATGCGAGAGAAAATTTTACTGTATCAAAAAGAAACAGGGGAGATGTTTAATTTGGAAGCAACACCAGCGGAAGGAACAGCTTATCGATTTGCAAAATTAGATAAGAAATTATTTCCTGATATTAAAACAATGGGAGATAAAGTACCATTTTATACCAATTCGACTCATTTACCAGTAAATTATACTGACGATATTTTTGTGGCCTTGGATCATCAAGATGCTTTGCAAACTAAATATAATGGGGGAACGGTTCTCCATGGTTTTATGAGTGAGAGTTTACCCGATACCAAGGCAGTCAAAAAAATGGTCAAGAAAATTGCAGAGAATTATCATTTACCATATTTTTCGATTACACCGACTTTTTCGATTTGTCCAAAGCATGGATATATGGCTGGTGAGCACGAATATTGTCCTAAATGTGATGTAGAAATAGGTTATAAAGTTAAAGGATCCGCCAAAAGCGGACAAAGGAAAAAACATGCCCACAAAGCAGCAAAGAACTAAATGCGAAGTATTTTCTCGCATTGTTGGATATTTGAGACCAGTGTCTCAATGGAATGAAGGAAAGGCGGCTGAGTTTGCCGTTCGCCGAACTTATAGAGCGACTGTTTTATGAGAATAGGCGGAATCCAAAAAACTACTTTTTTGGATTATCCCGACAAAATGGCCTGTGTCATATTTACGGTTGGGTGTAATATGCGCTGTCCATTTTGTCATAATAGGGAGTTGGCTTTGGGAACAAGTCCCGCCGACGCCAAGGCTATGGCGGGCGAGGAAGTTTTTGAATTTTTGAAAAATAGAAAAAAGATTCTCGAGGGAGTGGTGATTTCCGGGGGTGAGCCGACTTTACAACCAGATTTATTTGATTTTATAAAAAAAATAAAAGAGATGGGTTATTTGGTTAAATTGGATACCAATGGATCGAATTCGGGGATTTTGAAGGGGTTGATCGACAAAAAGATGATTGATTTTGTGGCTATGGATATAAAGGCAGATTGGGATAATTATGATAAGGCGACGGGTATAAAGGCCAATTTAAGGGAAATTAGAAAATCAATAATGATAATCGAAAAGAGTGGTATCGATTATCAATTTAGGTCGACAATTGTCAGAGGAATACATGATAGAAGAATGGTTGAAAAAATGAAGAGAGAATTTCCAGATTTAGTTTTGCAAAAATTTAGGCCGAATAATTGTTTGGATCCGAAGTTTTTGAAAGTAAAGGAATGGGATGATGAAGAATGGGAAAAAATGTTAGAATAATTTATATGAAAAAAGATAAACTGATCCTCTTAGTTTTGATTATTTTAGCAATTTTTGTATTGCCTCTTAAAAATATTAATTGGGGTAAGATGAGTTTGGTCCAAGATCAAGGAATTACGGTAGTTGGCGAGGCAAAGACTAAATTAAAAAATCAAGTGGCTTCGTTTACGGCTGGAGTGAATGTCAATAAAGCGAGTAAGGAAGAAGCAGTGAAAGAAGTTAATGAAAAAATGAAAAAATTAATTGAAGATGTAAAAGCTTTTGGAATTAAAGAGGGAGATATAAAAACTCAAGGGATAAGTATAAATGAAAGTGAAAGATATGAAACAAGACAAAAGGAATGGTATGTTAGTAATTCGATTGAAATTATTTTAAGAGAAGTAGATAAAACCAGTGATTTAACTGATTTATTGAGTAAGTCTGGAGCAAATAATGTTTATGGTCCAAATTTGAGATTGGAGGAGAATAATGACGGAGAAAAGGTTTTGTACGAAGCGGCAATAAAAGATGCCAGAGAAAAGGCGGAGGCAATTGCCAAGGCTTCGGGAAGAAAACTAGGAAAGATAATTAGTGTGACCGATGGTGGTACTGTGAGTGATTATAATCGTCCATGGTTGTCGTCGATGGCCAAAGAGGGTATGGGTGGGGCAGATATAGCGGCACCGGTTGAACCAGGCGTTAGTACGGTGAGTAAATCAATGACAGTGGTGTTTGAGATGAGATAAAAATCCCCTGCTTCGCTGCCCCCTTTGACGAAAGGGGGCTAAAAACTGAATTTTCTTTTGTATTAAGTTCCCCTTTTGTCAAAGGGGAAAACCCCGACGAATGTCGGGGAAGAGGATTTTATTCGTTCTTGGCGATGTATTGGCGGCGTTTGATGTAGAAAAAGCCGAGAATGATAAGGGCAAGAATTATAGTTAATGTTGATTCGATATTGCCTAAACCTTTGGCTAAATCAAGAAAGGTTTGACCCATTTTGTAACCTATAAAGCCGAGAATAGTGGCACGGATACAAAGAGCAGCGAAAACTAAGCCAAAAAAACGGAGTGGATTGTAGCGGAAAAGTCCAGCCATACCGGTAATGATTGAGACAGGAACGATGGGGATCGAAGCTCCAAGAAGGACAAAAAGTTCATCGGACATGGTTTTTTTGAAGTCTTTTTGGATTTTGTCAACAAGTTTTTTGCTAATACCAATATATTTGCCAAATTTGTCTAAAATTGGGTGGCCGCCGTAATAAAAAATTGCAAATATAATGCCAGTACCAAGAGTAGCGCCGATAGCGTAAGGGATGGCAACTTTGGTAATGATTGTAATAAGTGAAGGTAAAAAAGCGGTGTGAAGACCAAAAAGAGAGGCACCGCCGGCCATGGAAATAACTGGTGAAGGAATGGGGACAATTACCTGTTCAATGATGCCGCCGCCAATCATGGCAGTAAATAAATTATGATTAACCATCAGAAGTACGTACTCGAGAATTTTTTCCATATGAGATAGAATAGGGAATATTATGATTAAAGTCAAACTTATAGCTTACACAAAAGACCCGGAACAAAATGTGACGGCGGCGATTAGACAGTGTTATAGTGCGGTGGGGGCAAATGAAATCAAAAAGAAAGTAGATACAGCGACTGCAGAGCGCTTGATTAAGCAAGTTTTAGGGTCAGGACATACTTCGACAATTGAACATGCCGTGTTTACATTTGCAATCGAGGGAGTATCGAGAGCTTTGACGCATCAATTAGTGAGACATCGGATGGCGTCTTATTCACATCAATCTCAGCGATATGTAGATCTTTCCAAAAATAAATTAGTGTATATTACACCGCCGGAAATTGCCAAAGATGGAAAAATGTTGTCGGAATTCAAAAAAACAATGAAGCTTATCGAAGAAAGATATGTGGCGATGGTTAAGGCGGGGATAAAACCAGAAGATGCACGTTACATTTTGCCAAATGCTTGTGAGACAAAAATTGTAGTGACGATGAACGCCAGATCTTTGCATAATTTTTTCAGAGAAAGATGTTGTAATCGAGCTCAGTGGGAAATTAGACAATTAGCCAATTTGATGTTGAAGGAAGCAAGAAAGGTGGCACCAATTATTTTTGCATATGCTGGGCCAAGTTGTGAGACGGAAAAAGTGTGTTGGGAGGGTAAAATGAGTTGTGGCAAATACAAAACTATTAAAAATTCTCAGTTATTATCGAGAATATGATAATAAAATTTTCTCATTATATTTTTTCTGCGCTGGTCAATGTGCGTAGCACGTTGAAGGCTTGAAAAAACACAATTTCGAAAATTTTAAATTATGAAAAATATAAAAACAAAGTTTATAGTTTTTGAGGGAATAGATGGGAGTGGAAAAACAACGCAGATAAAAAAACTGCATGATTTTTTGATTAAAAAAGGAATTAAAGCGGTGATGACTCGAGAACATCAAATGAGTGGGGTAGGCTTATTGATTGACGATGTTTTGAATAAAAGAATCAAAATAGATCCTTTAGCTTTAGAAATTTGTTTTGTAGCTGATAGATGTGATCATACAAATAATTTTATTAAACCAAAATTGAAAGAGGAGAATGTGGTAATTTGTGATCGTTATTATTGGTCAACGGTGGCTTATAGTGAAAATAAATATAGAGATTGGATGTTGAAAATAAATAAAGATATCGGAATTATGCCTGATGTAACAATTTTTGTTGATACTAGCCCAAAGGTTGCAATAGAAAGAATCGGGAAGGGGAGAAATATCAAGACTATTTTTGAAAAACAAAAATCTTTGGAAAGAATTAGAAAAAATTATTTGTGGTTGGAGAAAAATGATAATTTGAAAGTAATAAGAGTAGATGGGGACAAGAAAGTAGAGGAGATATATGAGGAAATTCTTGCTAAACTAGGCTATGGACAAAATTTTTGAATTGATTGAAAAAGAAAATAAGCGACAAAGAGAAGGAATTCAATTGATTCCGAGTGAAAATTTTGCTTCCGATGAGGTTTTACAGGCAGTGGGAAGTTGTTTGTCCAATAAATATGCCGAGGGGTATCCAGGAAGACGATATTATCAGGGAAATGAAATAATTGATGAAATTGAAAATTTAGCGATTAAACGAGGCAAGGAATTATTTGGATTGGAGCATATAAATGTTCAGCCTTATTCTGGTAGTCCGGCTAATAGTGAAGTATTGATGGCTTTGTGTGAAGTTGGAGATGTTATTTGCGGACTTAAATTGTCGGCCGGGGGACATTTGACTCATGGGCAACCAAAAATTACTTTTTCTGGAAAATATTTTAAAAGTGTTCAATATGATGTTGACGAAGAAGGGAAAATTGATTTTCAGGTTTTGGAGGAATTAGTTGAGAGAGAAAAACCAAAATTGATTTTCGCCGGGACAACGGCATATCCTTATATTTTGGATTTTGAAAAGTTTGCCAAAATTGCCGATAAGGTGGGAGCGTGGCTGGTGGCCGATATTTCCCACATTGCCGGATTGGTGGCTGGTGGAGTCCATATGTCACCGGTACCTTATGCTCACATAGTCACTTCGACAACACATAAAAGTTTGCGGGGGCCAAGAGGGGCGTTTATTGGGATTACAAAGAAAGGGATATCCTTCGCTAAAAGCTACGGAATACTAGACTTGGAAACAAAAATTGATAAGGCAGTGTTTCCAGGAATGCAGGGAGGTCCGCATGAAAATACAATAGCGGCGATGGCGGTGGCTTTTGAGGAAGCAAAAACGAAAGAATTTAAACAATATAGCCAACAAATAATAAAAAATGCGGCTGTCTTGGCCAAGACTTTGAAAGATAAGGGTTGGAAGGTTTATGGAACTGAAAATCATTTGACGTTGGTAGAGGTTGGTTTGTCAAAGGGAAAAGAAGCGGCGGTGGCTTTAGAGAAGGAAGGAATTTTTTGTAATGCCAATACTATTCCCCATGATGGCGGGACACCTTTTTTGCCATCAGGAATTAGATTGGGTAGTCCGGCGGAAACGACAAAGGGAAAGAAAGAAAAGGACTTTATCGAAATCGGCGAAAAGATAGATAAAGTGCTCCGAAGGTTAAAATAAAACCGAGGTATTCTAATAATTGGGGCCAAAAGAGATAATAGATTTTAGATTGTAGATTGTAGGAAGATGGTAATAACCAACCGTTTTGCCAATTATTGACTAAAACATGGGGACGAGAGGGGATGGATATCCAGCCTTGGTGATATGATTGGCCGTTAGTTTGAATATTTTGAGGTTTATTTTCTGGAGAAACAGCCGTTATTTTATTGTAATCAACCGGGATTACTACTATTTGGGCTAATTCATTTGAAGTTTCGTAATCACCAAGAGAGATACTGTCGACGCTAATACTATAACCAATGAATTCATCTTGAGGAGGAATAAGATAATAATCCCAAGTAAATTGTTGGTTATCGCTTAATTGTTCATATATTGTACAGATATTATTGTAAATATTTTTGATACAAATGCGAAAAGGAAGGCCTTTTTGGTGACGACTATGAAAACCAACGACATAAGCTTGATCATGTTTTAAATCAAGGAGATTATAAAAACCACCGGTAATGCGATTGAGAGATTTGTAGACCTTTGGTTGATCCAACAAAATGTTTATTTTATTACGATCCAAGAGGGCTTCGATTTGATCGATGTCAATTTTTTCACTTTTACCCAAAAGACCAATTGATGGTTTGGGAGAATAATAAGGAAGAGGATTTGGGTCCCAGTAATGCCAAAGATATGGTGTTTTGATATAGTTGTTGATTTCTTTTGATATATTTTTGGAAGAGTCGTTGTTAATAGTGTAGATATGTAGAAAATCAAAGTTGATAGTTTTTTGTATTATTTTTTCCTTTTCCAAATAATTCAGCATAGTTTGAATTTCGTTTTCGAAAAGGATTTGATTGCGATTTTTGACGTAGGGAGTGATAATTGATTGATCCCAAAAGATATATTTCATGTTGTATTTTTGAAGTGTAGAAATAAAGAGTTTGGGGTTTTTGGAATAGAGGGAATAGAAAAATTCTCTGTAAGCTTGCTCGTTTTGGGGTGCCCAACGGTCAAAATCACGATCTAAAATGGGTTGTTTTAAGTTAAACCAAACAAAGCCAGCACCTTGATAACCCCAATTGTAGTATTGCCAGCCGGTGAAGTTGTGAAGAGGGAGAGGGAGAATGGTGCCTTGGGGCAATTGGTTCATATAATTCCAAAATTTGGTGTATTGATGGGGAAAGGCAACTTTCATTTTGGGCGAAATAAGTTGGCCGGTAAACATTGGCAGACCGTATATTAGCAGAGCTAATATAATTATTAAATTTAAAATTTTTAATTTAAAAACACTAAGGAAGAAGGCGAGATAAATGGCGATACCAAAGGTAAAAAGGATAGATATTTTGGTAAAAATGAAACGAAAAGATTCTTCGAAAATGGAAAAACGGAGAAGAAAATCAAAGAGATAAGAAAAAGGGGGAGTGTGGTTTAAAAGAAGAATAAGAGGGATTACAAAAAAGGGCGAAAGGTAAATTAAGGTTTTGTTTTTTTTGACGAAAGACAAAATAAGGCCGGAAAAAGAAAGAAAAAAAGTAAGATAGCCGATAAGACTGATGAGAGGATTGGAAAGATGTTTTTCCCAGGAGGGAAGCAGATTTTCAAATTTTGAGGTTTGAGGATTGTAGATTTGCCAGTTGAAATAGAAACCTTTGACGAGGGCAACATCACGGAGATAGCCGGTGGCTCGGTTTTGGAGGAGATATTCTTGGGAATAGAGACGATTGACTTTGGTGTTTTTGGGAATAGAGGAGGAGGAAGAGATATAATAAATGTTGGGTAGGAGCCAAAAGGCGTTGAGGGCCAGGGTAAAAAGAATTAAATTGAAAATTTTTTTATTTCTTTTGAGAAGAAAGTGAAGAAAGAGAAAGACAAGATAAACAGCAAAAAAAGCATACCAGAGATGGGCGGCATAAGCCTGGGGGGTGGCCAGAAGGGTAAAAAGGGAGAATAAAAGAAGATATTTTTTGTGATTAGTTTGAAGATATTTGAGGGAATAGAGAATAATAAATGGGAGAAAAGCCCATTGGGTTGGGAACATTTCAAATGGAACATAGAATTGCTGAACGGTGGAAAGATTAAAAATATAGAAGATAGCGATGACAAAAGCGATAGAATCTTTTTTGAAAAGATATCTTATTAAATAGTAGATACCCAGGGGGCCAAGGATAAAACAGAGGAAAATATAGGCATAGCGGAGGAAATTAATGGGGAAAATGAAGTGAAAGAGCCAGAGGAGAAAAACACGGGGGAGATCGGCCATGTGGGAATGGCCGGTGATGGCGCCTAAACCTTGTTCGTAGCGCCAGACGCCATTGATTAGACGGGAAAAGTTAAGGGGAAAATTAAGTTCGGGATGAAGGGTATCCCAACCGGTTAAAAAGGTATTGGGTTTGTAGTTGAGATAGCAGATGACAAGGCAGAGAAGTGTCAGGAGAATAGGGTAGATATTTCGTTTAATCCAAGGCATTGATTAAGTATAGCAAAAAAATCCCTCTCCCCTCGACGAGCTCGGGGTTTCTCCCTTTGACGAAAGGGAGATCAAGAAATTTGATTTAGGAATTTTAAAAAACAAGAGACAGGAAAGAAAACCAAAAATAAAAAAATATACATAAAGTATAAAATTTTATAATTGGTTTCTTTCCTGTCGTTTCTGCAGCGAATTGTGTATAGGGGTAACTGTATCGAAAGAGATTTAGTTTGGGAATATTTTTCTGACTGAGAGTTGAGAGACGGTCACTCCGACTTCATTAGCATAGACTGTTTTGATAGATTGTAATGAGTTACCGGATCCGTAAATGGAGACTAATTGCCGTTTGTAATATGGATCAGAAGTAGTTGTTTGTTTGTAACGAATTCTGATCGAATTACCGGAGTTGTTTTCAACTACCAATGGATTTAAACAGCTTTGTTTGAAATCAACAAACGATCCATTGATCTCAATCTCAACCCAACCTGTACTAAATCCATAAGCTGGAATGCTTGAGTAGATCCAACCTTGTTCTTCTTGCTGGGGGTTGGTGTTTGAGCCCGGAGACAATGTGATCTTTTCATAGTTAGGATCGTAGTTGTACAATTTTGAATTTACAGTTGTCCAGATCCAGACTGTGGCAGTAGTTATGAGTGTAGTGTTTTTTATGGTAACAATTTGATTTGTATTGGTACCTTGTGAAGTGAAATTGTAATACGTGGTTCCGGAAGGAACAACCAAAAACTGGCTAACCAACAATTGCTTCCATTGATGTGCTGGCCAATCAGTTTCGTTTGACGGTTGACATCCGCTACCGGAGGATCCGCGAGGCCAGGAAAGACAGGTTTGATCTCGAGTCCAGGATGGATGAAAACGTTTGACGTCGTTTTCTACATCAGAAACTGTACAGTTTTTCCAAACAGTGCCACCGCCATAGGGAAATTCGAAGTATGCACGTTGATTGACAACTATAACACTGTAAGTGTTTTCATTGTCATCGTGCAATTTTTCACCTCGATTACCACAGGACGGATCAGATACGAATATGTCGGCAGAGATTATCTCTCCGACTTCGACCCAGCACTTGGAACCGTTAGATACAGGTCTTGACTGCGGTTCAGCACGAACAAGTGTTATAAACCCACCTAAAACTATAAAACAACAAACAAAAAAAACTAAAAATCTTTTCATTGAACACCTCCATGTTCATTTAGACATATATACGATTGACTCTCTTTCGAGAGATTGATTTCACTGCAGAATGTTAAAGAACGATACCTAATTGACAAAGCTATTTTGTCTAGGTGGGTGATTATACATCAAAAAGTATCAAAAATCAAGATTATAGGCTTTCTTTTTTCGTTCTAATCAACTTTGATATGAACTCGTCAGTATTGGTTTCACCAATAGAAAAGAAAGACGAATAGGGAAAACCTAGAAAAATAAAATAATTTTAGGTCTCCCTATTCGTCGATTTGCAGCAAATTTTCTCCATTGGAGAAAAATGAGTAGACTATACGTCTATCCTTTCTCTCCAATATGGAGACTGATAGTGGAGTCATAATGACTTCACTATCACTTCTTCGAATCCTTCGGCAATCTTTTGCTTTTTGAATGTTTCTTGGGAAACATCGCAAGCTCCACTTGCTCCGTATGGGGCTCTGATCCGGATACCGGATGTTTTGATAACAACCAATAAGGCTGTCTTGGCAGAGCGATCATGCCCTTCGGGATAATCAAAACCGGTGTCGTAAAGTCGAATCCATTTACCCGTGGAGGTATTAAAGTACTCAATGTCTCCACTGATAATGTAGCCTGCTACACTGATCCATTCTTTATCTTTTTTGATATCTACTGGTTCACCACAGGGTTTTGAGGGTGGTGTTGGTGGCTTGGGTTGCGGTTTTGGTTGTGGCTTGGGTTGCGGTGTTGGTGGCTTGGGTTGTGGCTTGGGTGGAGTTGGTTTTGGTGGAGTTGGCTTAGGTGGAGTGATTGGAGGAGGATCGTCGGCCTTGGCGACTTTTGTTTCGGTGGGTTTGATGCCGATTTGGATCACTTTTACATTAGAAGCAACCGCACCGATCGGTTTCAGAGTGGCACCACAGGGTGACATAATATCAGTGCTTAGGTAGTTGAATTGGACATAGATAGAGTTACCGTGTGCAATGTGTCTCCCTGCTGGAGTGAATATCCATCCAGACAGTTCATAAAGCCCTTGAGGGACAATGTGACTTTTTTCGTCAATACGCAGGACTCCCTCTTTCTTTTCTTTTTCTTCCTGTTCTGTTTTGAGTTTAAGGGCTTTTTCGGCCTGGGTGGCTATGTAGTCTTCAACTGCTTTTTGCCCTGCAAGTTTGATTCCT
>ERZ795044.1806-NODE-1806-length-19147-cov-7.568772_pt1 | contig 19147 bp, 13 predicted proteins | sample MGYA00375128_ERZ795044 | MGnify/ENA primary metagenome ERZ795044 (study PRJEB30173, sample SAMN05720213) | anaerobic digester metagenome | isolation source: active sludge of municipal wastewater-treating anaerobic digesters | place: USA | collected 2014-12-22 ... | reverse complement strand
TAGGTGCAAGTTCAAGCGCTAACGGTATGCATAAGTTCATGCACAATAACGGCGACGAAACATTCAGTGATATTACTGCAGGTAGTGGAATCGATAGTTTTCCCGGATTGAGTACTGAATATGCTTCGTACGATTTTAACAACGATGGATTTGCGGATGTTTTGACTCCGGGATATATACTTTTTAATAACGGAAATGGTACTTTTACTTCTCAGGCTTATTCGATGTCGATGGGAGCTGTTGGCGATCTTAACAACGATGGTTTTTTGGATATACAGAACGGAAATACCATCTACTACAACGATGGCAATAACCGTAACTGGCTTACAGTAACTCTTAAAGGAACTACGAGTAACAAAAATGGTATTGGTGCACGAGTGGAAATTTATGGACCATGGGGCAAACAAATTCGTGATATCCGTGCAGGAGTAGGATTCCGTTACATGGGAACACTGAATGCTCATTTTGGAATTTCTTATTTCAATACTATTGATTCGGTAGTCGTTAAATGGACATCCGGAAACACAGATGTTATATGCAATCCTACGATCAATTCTGTATTACATATCGAAGAAAATTCAGCTCCTGTACCCACTTCCTCATTTACAGTAAGTGCTTCAGATATAAATATGACCGACGTAGTAGACTTCACAGACAATTCAAGTCCTTGCCCGTATGAATGGAACTGGTCTGTGAATCCATCATCAGGTTGGAACTTCACGAATGGTACAACTGCTACGTCAGAAAATCCATCCATTGCTTTCAATGATGCCGGAAACTATGTAGTATCTCTTACGGCTACTAACGGTAACGGCCCAAGTGCTAACCTATATTCCTCAACAATTACAGTGCAAAATGTTGTTGGTATCGCAGACCTGACTCAAGGATCGATCAAAGTATTTCCAAATCCTGCTGCAGATCTTTTATACTTAAAATCAGATCAAACGATCAGAGAAGTAAAGATCGTGTCTGTGCTGGGTGCGGAAGTAGCATCAACACTTAACAGAATAAATAATTCGATTTCCTTAACGCATTTGCCGGCGGGAGTTTATTTTCTGCAGATCATGACGCAGAATGATCAGACGCAAATTACGCGGTTGGTGAAGCAGTAATAGGAAGTGAAGGGTGATCCTGACAGCTATCGGGGCTGAAGGGTGAACTTCAAACAAGAATGATATATTAACAAGACGGCCGGAATTTTTTTCGGCCGTTTTTGATTTTAATTTTCTTTAACGCATTGTATGAAATAAATATAACATTATTATTTTCTTCTTTTTATTTTTTATATTTCGGTAAATAGTAATGCTACGGCAATGCTAAACGATATAGGCAACCAAAACCACCCACATGAAACGAATAATAATTTTCATTTTTCTTCTCGGAACATTTTATTACGCAGACTGTCAACCTCAGTTTTTTGAACGAACTTACGGTTTTGGGCAAGGTGCTCATATTGACAATGCTCTTAATGGAAATTATATAATTGGTGCAAACACAGGTACATTTCCCAACAATCAGGCTTATAATTTATTGATTGATGGTAGTGGTGATACGATAAGAACCATGTCATGTCTAAATTTAAACATAGGTTGTATCAGGCAAACTCAAGAAGGCGGATTTGTTTTCATTGGAGACTCGGGTGCGTATCCTTCAAAAAAAGCAATGGTTTATAAAACAGATAGTATTGGAAATATACTTTGGTATAATTCATATCCTTCTGATGAATGGGGAACATGGGGCTCATGTATTTCTCTGAATTATGAAAATGGATTTTTTATTGGCCTTGTAGATGACGGAGCAAGTTCTGAAAACACATATTATATTGTTAAAGTTGATTCATCAGGAAATAATTTAGATACAGCAATTGTGCAATACCCACAATCATCTTTTCTGCAAAATCCAAATAGCATACAGGTTACTCCTGATAGCGGACTGGTTGTAGCGACATCAGTACCAATCTATGGCTTAACCAGAATTGTTAAATTCGATTCAAATCTTAATACTCAATGGGATAAAGTATATATAGACACAACCAGTTCCATTGAATTGAATGGTAATTCAATTAACCTGTTAAATAATAATGGATACTTAGTTACCGGTTATACAACACCAATTGGTGGAGGTCCGGGAGCATGTGGTTACTTACTTAAGATAGATCAAAGCGGTGATAGTATATGGAGTAAGGAATATTGCTTTTCAAACATTGCTATGCGCTTTATTTCTTCTGCTGAAGACACCCTAGGGAATTTTTATATTTCAGGAGAATACAATGATAATACACAACATTCTTTAATACTAATTAAAGCAAATTCAATTGGGGACATAATATGGACAAGACTTTTTTCGGGATACGGTTATGCCTTTCCCAAGTGTCTGATACTTGACAATGATCAAAATCCAATTGTCGTTGGTTATACAAAAGATACAGTTTCAAATCAAGATTACATTTACCTGTTAAAAACAGATACTTCAGGTAATATTACCTCAACAGAAAATTATTTAAGTGAAAATAAATTAAGTTTAAATATTTATCCCAATCCGGTGCATTCAATTCTTTCAATAAACTCTAAGGATTCGAAAGTAAATCAGTATTCATATAAACTTCGAAATGTATTTGGGCAAATAATACTTAACAAGAATGAAAAATTTATCCGCGAGTTTTTATTAGAAACTATTGATTTAAGTTTTCTTCCCAATGGCTTATATTTTCTCGAAACAATGGTAGATGGTCACAGAAATATTGATAAAATTGTAAAATATTGAAGGGATAAACTCCCATATCTAATGACAATTATAAATAAAGTCAGCAAAGAATGAAAATTGACAATAAAAGTAAACAGGGTGATTTAACACAGAGAAAACAGAGAAAAAAAGGGAGAAAAAGGAGAATAAAATATTTCTCTTTTTTCTCCCTTTTTTTCTCCATGCTCTCTGTGTTAAATTTTTTCTCTGCGTTTTATTCTCTCAAATATAAAATATGAGAAAAGTAATTGCAGCAATTAATATGACCCTTGACGGGATTTGCGATCATACAGTAGGTATCCCCGATGAAGATTTACATATACATTATGCAGAACTTTTAGACAATTCAGGAAGTATATTGTATGGACGAACAACTTACCAACTCATGCAATATTGGCAAACACTGCTAAAAAATCCTTCAGGTCAAAAATCAATGGACGATTTTGCTCTTGCCATTGATAAAATACCAAAAATTGTTTTTTCACGGACTTTGAAAAATACTGAATGGGACAGTGCGAAACTTGCAACAAAAGAAATTAAAAAGGAAGTTTCAGAACTCAAACAACAACCAGGTAAAGGTATTTTAGTTGGCAGTCGGAGTTTAATTATACAGCTAATAAACTTTAATTTGATCGATGAGTTTCAGATTTGTATTTATCCAATGATAGAGGGAAAAGGTCTGCTATTGTTTGACAAAGTAAGAGACAGGACAATTTTTAAACTTTCAAAGACAAAAATCTTTGGATCAGGTGCAATCGTACTATATTATGAGGCTACTCATCAATAAGAAAGTCAACCAGCTAATCGTTTACGCAATGGAAAATAACAGCGACGAACATAAATCAAATGAACAAGGTGCAACACCTTTTGCACAGACCTATTTTCACGGGACAAGGTCTGACTTGAAACTCGGGGAGTTTATTGAAGTTGGTTTCAACTCGAATTATGGACAGAGAAAAAATGCAAAATATATTTTCCTGTCAGCAACTTTAGATGCTGCTATCTGGGGTGCTGAGCTTGCATATGGTGAAGAACGTGAAAGAATATATTTAGTAGAACCAACGGGACCTATCGAAGATGATCCTGACTTAACAGATAAAAAATTCCCTGGTAACCCGACAAAATCTTATCGTTCAACCCAACCGTTTAAAATAGTTGGAGAAGTAACAAATTGGCAAGGGCACCCACCAGAACAAGTTAAAGCAATGAAGGCCGCATTAGCAAAACTGAAAGAACAGGGAATTAATTCTTTAAATGACGAATAAAGTTAGAATAAAAAAAATTCAGAAGAAATGACTTCTCATTAACTAATTGTCGCACTCTTCGAAATCTTTAAGCGACTCACGAGCTTGGGTCACATTTTTCTCAAAGCAATAAAAAGAATACCCGAGAATCTGGTTACTTTATTTCCCCTAAAACTTTGGCAAGGTTTTGAACTTAATTGGCTTCGATAAACTGTTAAATTGAAATCAAAAGCCTTTTTTATATTATTCACTTCTAACCATCAGGCATATTGGTAAAGGCAAACTATTTTAAAGTGGTATTGCCGGCATGGGAACAGAATATGCAATAGAAAAAATTATTGGTTTAAGTTTTTGCAAGAGCTGCCGTTAATGTAATGAAGGAGCGAGAACATTTAATAAAGTAAAAAAATAAAAGCACATGATAGAAGAAACTTCATCCAAAAATAAATCAAGATCGAGTATTAGTTTAATTTATACTGCTGCTTTTGTAATTCTCGGCTTGTGGTTTGCGTATGAAATTATCAGTATTTTATTTCTCTTCTTTCTAGGGATTGTTCTGACCCTGATTTTAAATGCACCTACCATGTGGTTGGTTTCAAAAAAAGTTCCGAGAACTTTTGCTGCAATCATCGTATTTTTTGTAATGTTGCTTTTCTTATTTTTTATGGGATGGCTTATAATTCCAAGAATGTTAGAAGAGGGAAGCACACTTCTATCCAATATTCCAAATTACATCTCCGATTTACGGCATCAACTCTCATCCATGCTATCAGATTATCCTTCTCTACAACAAAAACTACTTGGTAAAGAAGCGATCAAAGATAATCTACCGGAAGCAAATAGTATTATAAAAAGCCTTGGTCGATTTTCCTTTTCACTAATCGGTGGCGCTTTTATGATAATAGTTTTTTTCAGTATCGTAATTTACATGTTGATTGATCCGGCACCGTTAATAGAAACCTATCTGATGTTATTTCCGGAAGAAAAAAGACAGAAGGCAGCACAGGCATTAGCGAAAGCATCAGTTATGTTAAATGGTTGGATATGGTCTAATCTGTTAGCTGGTACAATGGAAGCCATTGCGACCTATTTCTTTTTAACCTATATGGAAGTGCCTGGAGTATGGGTATGGACTGGATTAGCTTTGTTTGCAGAATTAGTTCCCAAGTTAGGATTATATATTATGGCAGTCCCTCCGGTCTTAATAACCCTTTCAATTTCACCGATGACAGCCTTATGGGTACTTATATTTTATCTGATATTAAATGAAATTATGGGTGATTTGGTAATTCCTCGGATAAGAGCATCCACTATGAATTTACATCCTGTATCAACCCTCTTTTCCATGCTTGCTTTAGCAAGTGCTTTTGGCTTAATAGGGGCTTTGATTGCTACTCCACTTACTGCTTTTGTTAAAGCCTATTATGAAACATTTTACGTTCCAACCGTTTCCAAAGAAAATATTAAAGACCAGGTAAATATGGTGCTTGCAAGGAAAGAAAAAAACTGAGCACGTTGTGTCACAAATTTCAATCATCATTCTTCACTGCCAAAGTAAAAAAACCACCTTTAAACAATATGAATACCAACATAAATCCCAATACATAACAAGCTGCCAGTACATAATTTTCCAGACCGGTATCTTTGATGGTTTCAAATGAAACAATATTGGCAAAAAACTGATAGGCAATATTACTTCCCCAATGTATTCCCAGAGTAAGCCATAAACTTCGGGTGGCGACGAATACCCACATTAATAGTAATCCAAGTACAAACAGGTACAACAATACATCCGGCTTATTAAGCTTGAAAATATGGTTAAGCACATACACCCCGGCAGAAAAAAGAATGAGATAGTTAACATTCCATTTCCGGGGCCAATAAGTCATGACATAACCACGTGTAAGAATATCTTCGGCCAACGAGGGAAAGAAGGTTCCGATTGTAAACAATAAAATCTGCTGCCAATCCCAATGCCAAGAAATTTTATTCCAATGCATCCAGACCGGCACCATGTTAGCAAGTATTGTAATGCAAATACCTATAAGTATACCTTTTGCAAGGTTGCTCCAATATTTACCGAATGCGAATAATCCATAGGTTCTGAACCCGTTTTTAAACTTACTTTTCCCAATAAAATAAGCCACTATCACGAAAAGTAGCATACTACTTTCCAGCAACCAAATAAGTGGTTCCTGATAATAGTTTTGAAAAAATTCAGGAAGATGGTATAGAGTAAACAGGGAGATAAATCCAATGACAGATATAACAGACTTTTTTACAGAAGGATTTGATAAGGTTTTCATAAAGCTATTCTTAGCAATACCCAAAAAGAAACAAACTAATTAGTAACCATGAAATGGAATTAGAAGTTATACTTTTTGATATACTGTATTATGGCTTTTTCCAAATCACCTTTATTTTCCATGAAAGGGATATGACCAACATTGCTTTTGTACAGTATAATATTTGGGAAATTAACACCTTTATAATTTTCAGGTCCGGCCATCCAGTCAGAATCTCCGGTAAAGAATAAAACGGGCATTTTCATATCAGTCGCCAGTGGTTTATAATTATTCCAGTATTCTTTAATTGAAAGAGCAAGATTTCCAAAATCATTATTCCAGTTTGGAATTTCATCGTATGATGCATCCATTGCAATGGAGTTCTTTTCATCAGCAAATGCCATTTTCCATTTCAGATCCTTTTCATTAAGCTTCCCTATAACACCCATAAGTCGATCGAGTAATGGAATTGAATCATTAGTGTAAATATTGTGCGGTGGAAGGTCAAGAAATTCACATGCCTTGGGAATCCATGTGCCATTAAAACTTTCGGTCAGATCAAGCGTACAGTTTATCATCAACATTCCGGAAATAATTTTTGGGTGTCGTTCAGAATAACCCATTTGTAGAATTCCTCCAAAAGAATGTCCAAGTGTCAACCATTGCTTTATGCCAAGTGCATTCCGTACTTCTTCAAAATCCTTCACCATCCTTTCCATAGAGTAGTTGTGATCCTTCGGACTAGTAGAACGCCCAACACCTCTCTGATCGAGATAAATCATTTGAAAATGTTGTTCCAGCACATTCCCGAAAAATTTTTCTACCCAATAACTTCCTGAGCCAGGGCCACCATGAATATATAAACAAGGGGTGCCACTTCCTTTTACATTTACATACAGACTGACACTATCAGTAGTAAAGATATTTCTTTCCTGTGCTTTAGTATTCAAGCCAATAACAATCAGGAAAAATGAAAGAATTATTTTCATTGCTTTGGATTTCATGCCTTTGTTTTTGCAATTAAATTTTAATTTTCATCCAATGATAAATGTATGTCAAAAAGCTTCTCCAAATGTGAAAAGCACACCATTTTGGTCCTTCCCGATTCCATAATCCAACCTTAAATTAACATTATCGTTTATCGAAAACCGTATTCCCCCACCATAGCTAAAAAGGGTTTTATTTAATTTATCATCACTTACATCACCTTCATCCAGAAAACACACACCGGAAAATTTCTTGTACAACGGGAATCTGAATTCAAGTTGAGCCGAATAAAAGCGATCGCCTCGGTACCTGTTGGTATAATAGCCTCTTAATCGTTCCGCACCACCTAACGTGTATCGGAAAAGGTAACTTGGATTACCATAACTAATTCCTCCGGATATCCGCGAAGCCAAAACAAATTTTGAATTAGTAATGTAATGGAAGTATCTTAAATCAGTGAACAATAATCCTGATTTCCCAAAATCAGAAAAGCTGAGTTCTGAAATATTTTCGTAATAAATAGCACTGTAAAAACCTAGTTTTGTCGAAACGGGATTATCGCGTGTATCATAAAAGAGGCCAAGACCTGATCCTATATTTTTTTCATCAGGGAAGAACCACATGTTAAGTGTATTTCCTTCTTTATCTTTTACAGCATTTTCATTCCGCACCCTGAAATCACCGAATAATGAAGCCTTGAAATGATCATTAACTTTCAATTCGAATTCCGGGCGAACAAAATATCTGTCGGAAAATATTTCATTAAAACTTTCTGATGAGGTGGTGTCACCTTCGCCAAAGTAGTATTCAATAAAATTAGTATAGGTGACAGGCATCTTAAAATCCACATCTTTTAATAAGCCATACCTTATGTATTTGGCCTGAACTTGTACTTTCCCTGAAGTGGTTGCCATTAATTGAAGGTCACCGTAACTCGCCGGTGTTTTGAGTGGAAATACGAATCCCGCAGCACCAAAAATAAAACCTGTTGTCGGATCATACCCGAAAACCGGGCTGATAGTATAGTCATAGGGTTTTATTTTCTTTTCGACAGTGGATGAAATCTGGCGCTCAGCATTATTTATATCAAACACCTTTTCGCCTGCAATATAAGTTTGTGCTACTTTGCAGCTATACAAATCCATTGGGTCAGTTTCTGAAAGTGAATCTTCCAGAATTAAAAAATCGGCGGCATATCCTGGCGCTATTTTGCCAAGCAGGTTTTCAGCTCCCAGCACATACGCCCCGTTTACAGTGTAGGAATGAATAGCTTCTGAAACAGTCAGCGTTTTATTCTCAAACCCTTTAATGACTGAACCATCCGGGAATTTTCCGCATACATTTACGGCCATGTTCGGAAAGGGATTTAATCCGTCAATATTTTTATACTGTACAAAATTTGTATCCATGCCATAGGGGAAATCGCTTGATAAAGCTCCGTCCAGAATCCTGTACTTCAAACGTGCGTTGAGTAATTCGTTTTCACGAAGCGGAACACCATTCGCTCCGTATTGACGGATTATTGCAGGATAATCAAAAGTCTGGGAAGCCAGAATAGTAACCGATGCTCCTAGTTTTTTAAGTTCGGTTAATTGATCTTCGGTACAATAACCGGCATGATCGATAACATGCCGGTGATGATTTGTGCTATTGCCCGGTTCGTTTAATGCATCAATTATATTTTGCAGACCTTTTTCACCTTGTACATGAAAAGCATAAGTTTTATCCGGGTGAAGAAGCAAGTAATGTTTAATTTCCTTTTCGTTCAGATAAATGGTTCCTCCAGGTTCCTTTATTCCGGTCACTCCGGGGGGAACCGAAAGTGACATGTCTTCGAAAAGTTTTGTTAGATGGTAATGTACCCGCGTAAAATCATTTCCCTGACCTATAAGACCAAGTTTTTTCGTCCCCATTGGATACATCAGACTGGTAGTCTGAGGAATTCTTCCGAAACTTCGGGTCCACATTCTTAATTTTAGAGTACCATCCCTTTGCATAGCCTGGTAAATTTTCATGTGATAAGGAGAAAAAGTGTTGTCACCCATGGTTGTAATTCCATAGGACAAAGCAAGTCGCTGTCCTTTTAGAACTGCTTTTTCGATGGTTCGGTCGGAATAGCATGAGCCTATGCGTTTCAATGCCTCCATTGCTGCTGCTTCCAATAACCAACCGTTCAGTTCACCACCTTTGGCAATTCCAATTGAACCATCGCTGATTTTGGTTTTTGAAGTGATCCCCAACTTTTTCATTGCTTTGGAATTAGCAACTGCAGCGTGACCGCTCTTTAAGAAAATTATTGCAGGAGAATCCGGTATAACTTTATCGAGGAAATTCAATGGTGAAGATATCCCTTGCAACGCTGGAAACCCAAGATCCCTTGCTACATAATACCCATCTATCATTTGTCCTGAAGTCGAAATAATTAAATTTCGTAATTCCGCGGAATCAACAATATTTGATAAGCTGATCTGAAGAAGGCCTAAAGAGCCATCAATAAAATGGATATGACTATCGATAATTCCCGGAATCACGGTCTTACCTTTCAGATCTATTTTGTAATCAAAGTTCTCAGAACTATCCGAAACATATGAATTCCCGGACCTCGTGAATTTTCCGTTTTCAACAACAAAATAATTGATAAACGGATTTCTGGTATCAGACGTGAAAATATTTCCATTGTAAAATAATGCTGTTTGTGAAAATACCTGCAGACTTGTGCAAGACAAACAGAAAAAGGCAAAAAAGTATTTAAACTTTATAATTACCTTAAAACAAGACTCAATATTTACGAATATTACATTAACCACATTTATCAACATTATCAATTTTCAGATATGCTTTTGTAGTTTTTTTGAAAAACAAATGTAGAAATAAATTTGTTCAGACTGTTGAACACTTTAATCATTCTGATTGGATTAATCGTATATTTGATTGACTCCTTATTGCTATAAATTCATTATTTTTTCACTCTTTTTATTTTTATATTTCGATAAAATAATACTTCAGCAATGCTAACTGTTATACGAAACCCGTTGGCAGCACAGCAACATCATACAGTGTTCAAGCGACGAAAGACTTAATCAATTATATAATTTCATTTAAAAAATTTGAAAATAAAATGAAAAAAATTCTACTCATCACTTTTATCGCATTTGCAATTCAAAGCCAATGCCTGGCCCAAACATTCGACACTCTATGGGCCAATCGTTTTCAAACGGTATTAGACAGCGTTGTTACCGCGAATAATATTAAAGGGGCATCGGCGGCTGTACTTTCACCTGGTCAGGGAATATGGACAGGCGTTAGCGGCATTTCATCAGTAGGTGTTCCTGTAACAGCAGATATGCGTTTTGGAATTGGCAGCAACACCAAATTATTTATTTCAACAGTTATGGCAAAGCTTCAGGAACAAGGAGTGTTGTCGCTCGATGATCATTTATATCAATGGTTACCATCTTATCCAAATATTGATTCAACTGCAACTATACGCCAGTTACTTTCTCATCAAACCGGCTTTTTTAATTATCTGAGCACCGGTGTCAGTTTATGGAATGATTCTTTATGGGCCGACACAACCCGCTTCTGGACAAACGAGGAAATTCTTGCAACAATAGGCCCTCCACTTTTTGCTCCTGGCCAGGGGTTCTCTTATTCCAATACTAATTATTTACTTGCAGCGATGATAATAGATGCTGCAACAGGAATCTCCTGGGTTCAGAATCTGCATAATATAATTTTAGATCCTTTAAGTATGGACAGCACTTTTATCGGAGCTTTTGAAGCACCAAACGGGCCGGTAGCACATGAGTGGGATTATAATTACGGAGAATTAATTAATTCACCAATTACTTCTGAATATAGCATTGGATCTGCAGCCGGGGCAATGCTCTCAACTTCCAGTGAAATGGTTCAGTGGTACAGCGCATTATTCAACGGGTCAGTCATTGCTGATTCTTCACTACAAGAATTAATTAACTTTGATCCTTCTTCTTTCTATGGACTTGGTGTAGCCGAAGGGTCTTATAATTCACTTCAGCATAATTATAATCATACAGGTGCAATGCTGGGTTACATTTCGCTTATGTTGTATGATGTGCAAACAAAATCAGTTCTATGCATTTTAACAAATGGCGGTGTAACTGATTTAAGTTTAGTTCTTGTTCCAATGTTAAATGTGCTTTATAATGAATATCCCAAACAACAAAACGATGCAGGAATTATTTCGGTTGTCAGTCCTTGGGAGAATGGCTGCAGTGCAATAGTAACGCCATCCGTTTCACTTAAAAATTATGGAAGCAATACTCTAACTTCTGTTACCATTAATTATAATATTGTCGGAGGAGTGCCGGCTGTATTTAACTGGACAGGAACGTTAGCCACAGATAGCCAGGTTGTGGTAACACTTCCAGATATTATCACAACCAGCGGAACACATTCATTCGTATGTTATACTTCAGCCCCTAATGGAAATACTGAAGGCTATACATATAATGATTCTTCAACAAGCAATTTTATAGTAAACACTACTGCTGCAATGTTTGCTCCATTAACGGAAAACTTTGAGGGTACTGTTTTTCCTCCTCCGGGATGGTCTATAAATTCTAATTCAATATATCAATGGGGACAAACATCAATAGCTCCATTCAGCGGTACATCTTCAGTGGTTAAAGGAAATTACAATGATGGAAATATTGGCACTCATTACGACCTTGATCTGCCTATGATTAATATAACCGGTCTAACCGATCCTGCACTTGGATTCGAGTATGCCTATACCTATTATCCGGGATTTTATGATTCTCTTCAGGTTTTAATTTCATCTGATTGTGGTGTAAGCTGGCAAAGCCTGTTTTACAAAGGTGGCAATACGCTTAGGACAGCTCCGGTGACAACAGATCCTTTTTATCCAACTTCCGCCCAATGGAGGCATGAAACCATTTCGCTTTCTGCATATACCGGTGAAGTATTGATTCGCTTCCGTTCAATTTGCGGATTTGGAAATAATCTTTTTATTGATGAAGTAAATATTGATCAGTCAACGGGTATTGGCACAATAGCTTTCGATGAAACAGGAATAAGTGTATATCCGAATCCCGCTTCCGGCAATATAACTATTGACGGCTTACCCGTAAATTCTGAAATTCAAATTTCAGATATTTCAGGAAAAATTATTTTGAATGAAAAAACAGGATCCGGAATTACAACTATTGATATAAGTCAATTTCCAAAAGGAGTGTATCTTTTAATGACATCAAAAGGTGCACAGAAAATTATACGAATGTAATTATTTCACGGTGATTGAAGATCTCACTAATTACTATTTAAATAAAACCGAGCCAAACAAGAGTTGCTTGCTAGCTTTAAGAAGTATTATTCTCAAACAGGACATAATTATTAAAAATTACGAATAGGCATCCGACAACATTCGAACAATTTATAAATAACCATCACGTAGATTATCCTTCACCTCAAATATCCGCAAAACGTCTGTTTGCACAATTTCTGTTTCTATGAATAAACTATGTTGTTTTATTTTACTATTAAATTTCAAAATTTGCATTGCTCAAAATATTGTTCCGAATGGGGATTTTGAGCAATATTCGGGATGCCCGACAAATTTTAATCAAATTAATTCTGCACAATTTTGGTTTAATCCATGCGTTCCTCCTTATGGAAGTTCTCCGGGACAAAGTGGTTCTTCTGATTATTATAACGCATGTGCTCCAAGTGGAATAATGAATGTACCTAATTCTGCTGTAGGATATCAGCCTTCTCATAGTGGCAGCGCATATGCTGGTATTTATACATTTTCTATTAATCACCCTGATTTTCGCGAATACATAGAAGTACAGTTAATTAATGTGCTTATTGCAAATGAATGCTACTATTTTGAAATGTTTATTAATCTCTCAAACTTAAGTCAATTCGCAACGGATACAATTAGTGCTTATTTTTCCGATACGGTTGTGACGGGAATTCATAGCCACTCTCCCTTTCAGTTTATGTCACAAGTAAAAAACATTTCAGGAATTATTTCTGATACTTTAAATTGGACTAAAGTGAGCGGAACTTTTATTGCTGCAGGAGGCGAAAGCTATTTAATAATTGGAAATCAAAATAATGATCTGCATACTGATACTATAAGTGTTAATAATACTGGAAGAAATTTTTCGTACATATTTATTGATGACGTTTCCTTAATTCCATGTAACAGCATTGGTATTGAAGAACAAACTACAACTTCAGAAATAATATCTTATCCAAATCCTATCGTTAACAACTTAAATATTACAATCAATAACAATGAACTTTCAGAAATAATTCTTTATGATATTACTTCAAGAATAATATTAAATAGAGAATTTACAAATTCAATTCTTATAAATACAGAACAACTTTCAAAAGGGATATATTTTTACGAGATAAAAAATAAATACAATTTGAAAAATAAGAAGGAAAAGGTTGTGAAAGATTGACGCAAAATATTTTTCATTAATAACTATATCTTAATTAACTTTTTTTTATTGAGCCGGAATAATGAAAAGATTGTCAAATTTTTCTACAATGTGGGTTAATGATGTAGGTATTTTAAGGCAAACACTTTATCAATTTCGCAGAGTGTGTTAGTGCAAGTAAATCAACATTGTTAAATTGTTTTAAAATTTCATAAGCCCACTGAATTAAAAATACCTTGCTTTAAATTAAAAATTATTAAGCAGTATAAATTTAATCACATGAATTTATCACGACGTAAGTTTTTACAAACTTCCTTCCTTATCGGCTTTGCCGTCACAACAAAAAAGGATTGGGCTAATGAAATTCCATCACTATCTGTTGAGCGCCGTGATCTCTTTCCGCAAGGTGTTGCATCAGGAGATCCGACAGAAAATAGTGTGATCTTATGGACAAGACGTCCGCCGGTTAATGATAGCGTTACTAAAAAGGTACAAGTCGAAATTTCTACAACTCCTGAATTTAAAAAGATCCTTGCAGGTGGTACTGCAACAATCAGTGCTGATTCAGACTGGACATGTCGCTTTTTAGCAAAAGATCTTGAACCCAATCATGTTTATTGGTATCGCTTCATTGACGACCATGGTTTCGCAAGTAGAGTTGGTCGTACGATGACAGCTCATAGCAACAATTCAGATGCTCCCGTTCGTTTTACTTTTGTATCCTGCCAGTGCCCCAACGAAGCCGGATTAAATGCTTACCGTAAGATGATCTTTGAAGATGAAGCACGCGCCAAAGATCAACAACTTAATTTCGTTTTGCATCTTGGTGATTTTATTTACGAAGTCACCTGGTATGCAGAAGATAATCCGAATGGAAACCGTGGCCGACGCATCAGAGATCTATATAAATTTCCGCAAGGTCGCAAGGTCAGCAATTTTCATTTGCCTGTTACACTTGAAGATTATCGTACACTTTATCGTGCATATCTCGAAGATCCGGATCTGCAGGATGCACGTGCTCGTTGGCCATTTGTTTGTGTATGGGATAATCATGAGTTTGCCTGGGCAGGATTTCAAAGTCAGTATGTAGCCGGAGGAGGTTACAATGCTCCTGCACAAAATCAGAAAGTCTATGCTAACCAGGCATGGTGGGAGTTTATCCCTGCAATGGTTCAGCAACCCGGCAATCCCAAACTAGAAAATTTCATTGCACCTGCAGTGGTAGATACACCAATGGAGGAGTTCAATGATGACGGACTTTCAGAGGAGCCAAATAATCTTATTGCCATACACAGTCTTAAGATTCAGCGTGTGCTTCGTTGGGGAAAAAATGTTGATCTGCTGCTAACTGATAACTGGTCCTTCCGTTCACCGGATATGTCGACTGATGATTTTCCTGTAAATGAATTTCCAAGAGTCTCACCACAGATCCCTCTTGAAATTATGAACTATGGTAAACATTATAATGACGGCAATCCACCGGATACTATACGTTTCAATGGAAAAGATATTCCGAATCCGACTAAAGATGTCTTTGCACAAACGTTCCTCGGTAGTGAGCAAAGGAAATGGTTCATTGAACAGCTGGGAGCATCCAAAGCAAAGTGGAAAATATGGGGACACACTTTTGGGACAACTGAAGTGCGTTGCGATTATCAGAATTTACCTGGTGATCTGGGAAAAGAGTGGCCAAAGGATGTAGGGTATGCGGTAATGGACAATCGATTCCTTCGTGATAAAGATCTGATTTTTGATTTCATACGTGATCAGAAGATCACAGGGTTTTGTGTAGTAGCCGGCGACCGACATGCGTTTACTGCAGGTTTAGTTTCAAAGAATTTACCTCCGAAAAAATTCGAGCCGCTTGGTGTAGAATTTATAACAGGTTCCATTTCGCAACAAACGCTTTTAGAAGTATTGGAAGTCACCATGGCAAAAGACAAACCGAAACGTGTTTTGCAACTGATTGATCAAGCCGATGGTACAATGATCCCTTCTGTTAATATTACTGCATTGCATGGTGTGCTATCTACTCTGAAATTAAAGGAAACCGGAGACATCAAGCAAGCCCTTGCGGTACGCAATCCGGACCTCGCACCTCATCTTAAGTTACTTGATTTTGGCGGTCACGGCTATGGACTTGTTACAGCTACCTCCGATCAACTCTCGACTGAATTTGTATGTATTCCGCGGCCGTTTGAACGCAGTGAACAACCGGATGGTGGTCCTGTAAGTTACCGTGTCGTTCATCGCACCCAATTATGGAAGGCAGGCGAAGCACCAAAGCTTGAGCAGGAAACTCTGGAAGGTGATCCGCAGTATTGCATCTAAGATAAAACTTTAGCAGATTTTACAAAGCATCACATACAAATTAACGACAGAACACTTCAAACAATTTTTTCTCTTACTCCTATGCAATTATTGAACTTCTTTTTAATATCGATTCCCAATAGTCAACTCAGGGATAGACGTTTCTATAAGATTCATATCCGCTGTAGATAGATGAACATTGTAAGCACCTAAGTTTTCTTCCAGACGATCTATTCTTCTCGTTCCAGGAATGGCAGTAATTTCATTATTATGATTTAAAATCCAAGCAAGTGCAATCTGTGCTTTTGTAGCATTTTTTTCTTTTGCAATTTGGTCGATGACCTCAACAAATTTTATATTCTCCTGTATCGCCGCATCTGTAAATCGTGGATTGCTTAACCTAAAGTCGCCAGGTTCGAAATCAGAACGAGTTTTATACGCACCTGTCAAAAACCCTCTGCCTAATGGACTATAAGAAACAAAAGTGATCCCAAGTTCTTTACACACTTCAAAAATTTCTTGTTCAGGTTCACGACTCCATAAAGAATATTCACTTTGGATAGCTGTAATTGGATGTATCTTATGTGCTCTTCTTATAGTTTCAGCATTCACTTCCGATAAACCTATAAATTTCACTTTTCCTTGTTTAACCAATTCAGACATTGCACCTACAATAACCTCAATATCGACATCAGGAGCCTGACGATGCATATAGTATAAATCAATAGCGTCGATACCTAAATTTAAAAGACTTTGCTCGCAAGCTTTTCGAATGTAATCAGGTTGTCCATTTAAGCCTAGCCATTCACCATTTGGACCTCTCATCACTGCGAATTTTGTTGCCAACACAACTTCATTCCATCTACTCTTAAATGCTTTTCCAATTAACTTTTCATTGGCGCCACTACCGTACATATCAGCAGTGTCGAAAAAATTAACTCCCAGATCAATTGCCTTATGCAATGTACGGACAGATTCTAATTCATTGTACGAGCCGTAAAACTCCGACATTCCCATACAGCCAAGTCCGATTCGATTTATTTGAAGAGTGCTGTTACCTAATATTGTTGAATTTTTCATAGTACTTTTAAAATTGAACAACAAAAGTCAGCCTTTCACATAATATTTGTTTACAAATAACAATCTGATATTTACAAATTTCAATCAATTACGATATTGTAGTGGTGAGTACGCTGTATGCTTTTTAAAAAAATTAGAAAAATGAGAGACCTCATCAAACCCCAGAGCGAAAGCTATTTCAGAAACATTCAATTGTGTTTGTTTAAGTAATATTTTCGCTTCTTCAGCTATTCTGCCATTAATAATTTCTGTAGTGCTTTTACCTGTTGTTTCCTTTAAAACCTTGTTCAAATGATTTATATGAACACCTAATCTGTTTGCAAAATCACTTGCAGCTTTGATTTGAATTATCTGAGCATTATTTTCAATTGGAAATTGCCTTTCAAGTAATTCGATAAACAAAGAAGATATTCTACTTGATGCATTGGTGGAGTTTATAATACTGGCCATGGGAGTTAACTTTTGTCCGGTATGTATCACTTCCATTACATAATTACGAAGTAAATCGTATTTATAAGGGTAATCTGACGAAAGTTCTAAGTCCATTTTCATAAACATCTTTTGAATTTCCATGTATTTTTTATCAGTCAATTGAAAGACGAAATCACTGTTGGGCTTATATATAGGTAATTCATCCACCAGAATTCCTGTTTTCGATTTTGACAAAAACTCTTTTGTAAACACGCAGAAAAAACCCGACTGGTTTTGATCTTGTGGCGTGTAGCGATATGGAATTTTAGGTGTGGCAAATAAAATTCCTTGTTTTTCAATGAGCACAGATTTCCCAGCAAACTCCACCAGATTTTTCCCTTTTATTAAGCTGATTTTATAATACAATCTTCGATTATATGTCATTTCAGATTTTTTTGCACCGCTGAAATAAAATTTCTTTGTATCAAAAACATTGAAATGCCCTAAATTTTTTGAACTGTTGCTTTCTAAAAATAAATCCAACTGACTTCCATTTTCGCCAAATATCTCTCTGTAAAAATCCTTTATACCTATGCTTTCCATTGTTGCAAAATTCAAATAATAGCAAAGTTATAGTTTTTTCTCACTTTAGCATAAATTGTACTAAGAACTTTGTACCACATATGTTTTTAAAAACGCCTCAAATACCTATGCAATCAAAGACTTGAACTTGTAGAATATGATGGTCATTCCCATAACATGAAGATGTTGAATTGAACGACATAGACAGTTTTATTGCAAGTCACAAGAGTTTAAAAGTTATTGCTTTCAATGGCCTTGATATTAAGAATAGAAAGTTATATCTTCGATTCAAGAGTGCAGCCGGTCTCGTAGTTCTATGTTCGAATCAAGAGGCGTCTTAACCCACAGCTAACCTAATTGATACTCTAATTAAAACTACTACAATGAAAAAATCCATTATCACGACCTTCTTTTTACTGATAACTGTTTTTTGCTTTGCACAATCCAACAAGATTGAAGCTGTAGATTGGCTGCATCCAAAAATCTTTAAAGCAAAGAGTTTTACTTTTAAATCTGATTCAGTACTATTTGAATCTAAGAATTGCAAAATACTCGAAATCCGTACTCTTTCAGGTATTACAGGATATTTTGTTGAAAGTGATGCTACCATTCAAATTAAAACAAAAGGGTTGAATGAAAAATGTTCAGCCGCAATGTTTCGATTTAATCCTGCAGACGTGGATTCTTTGATACAAATTAAAAACTTAGAAGAAATTCAGGACGACGCTTTTTTCAACAAATCTCTTAAAGTATTAAAATCAACTTTCAGACATTGTTATCACTCAGGAATGGATGCAATGATTCCGGATAAAGAAGCGTATGCTATTGACTTTTTCAGCCCAAGGATTGGAGAAGTGCTGGTTAGCCGCAACGAAAAGGAAATTATTTATTATAACTTTACATTAAGGACAAAAATGTAATCAAACAAATTATAAAGATAACTTCATATCTTCGTTTTATAACATTTGTAACCAAAGTCATTCATGTACAACTTCTCCTATTTCAAAGAAAAAGATAAACAAACAATAAAAGATTTTATCGAAGAGAATCC
>ERZ795044.1802-NODE-1802-length-19167-cov-4.466775_pt1 | contig 19167 bp, 16 predicted proteins | sample MGYA00375128_ERZ795044 | MGnify/ENA primary metagenome ERZ795044 (study PRJEB30173, sample SAMN05720213) | anaerobic digester metagenome | isolation source: active sludge of municipal wastewater-treating anaerobic digesters | place: USA | collected 2014-12-22 ... | reverse complement strand
CAGGCGAAATCCCGCAAAACGTAACGCCACTGGCGGAAATGCTCCGTCTCAATGCCGGCATCACCAACATATATAAATTCCTGGGCTGAGAAAAGATGCCAGATGGCTGTTTTAAGAATCAGATTTTTGACCGGTTTAAGAATGATGCCCAGATCGGTGCCGATAACCCTTGGTAAAATATCCCGGGCGGCCTGATCCAGGATAACCCTGGTATCATTGGAATGAAATCCGATACCGTTATTGAGGTAGATCTTTATCTTGGGGTCAGGGGTATAACTCAGGTTTATTTTTGGGCTGAGGATACCCTTTGTTTGTCTGGAAAATGTAGTTGCACCTGCCAGTTCATCCCGGTATTTGAAAGTAAAATGATCATATCGGAGAGAAGCATTCAAACTGAGTTTTTGACTGAGTTCTATATCCTGGTTCACCCAGGCAAATGCATTAGTTTCTCTTACATCTCCTTTCTGTATGCTGTTGAAAAACTGATAGCGGGTGGCTTTACTCAGTTCAATATCTTTTATATCATCATAACGGAAGCCGGAACCAAATTCTGTACTGGCTGATTTTCCACCTAATTGCCAGGGACGTGCAGCCGTGGTGGTATATCCCCATATATTTCTTTTTTCGCGCTGGTTGATCATATCACCGCTAATAGGGTCATCCAGGAAGAAAGTGAAATTGGAATAGAGATTGAACTGATAACGGCTGTAAAAAAGATGATCGGTTGTTTTCCAGTTGCTCTTCCATTGTTTATTGAAACGGGCACTGATATTGGTACGGCTGGTATTGCCGCCTTCTGTATTATCAATAGCTCCAAAACGACCGATTTGTCCGGATTGCACTGCCCGATCAGGTATTTGTCCGGAGGCATTCCATTTACTATCGAATGTACTGGCGCTGATGATCAGCTGGGTTTGTTTGCCCCACCAGGTATTGTATTTTCCCATCAGATTGAAGCGTCTGAATTGTTGCGGGCTTTCAAAATAACCATCGGTACGGTTATATTCCGATGCCAGGTATAATTGTTCTCTTTTTTCATCGGTGGAATTATTCAGCACTTTGATCATTCCTGCCAGTCTTTGCGTATTGTACCGGCCGATTTCTGCTTTCAGCATATTTTCATCCAGGAATTCGCGGGTATTGAAATCAACAAATGCAGCAGTGGCAAGATTACCCTTGGTAGCCTGGTATGGGCCTTTATCAAAAGTTACTTTTTCTAAAGTCTCCGGTATCAGAAAGTGCAGGTCTGCATATCCCTGTCCATGGGCGTGACTAACCATATTCACAGGTAATCCGTCAACCGTAATGGCAATATCGGTTCCGTGGTCAATATCAAAACCGCGAAGGAAAATCTGCTCAGCCTTGCCACCCCCCGCATGCTGGGCAATAAAGAGTCCGGGTACAATCCGCAATATATCCTGTGAACTGTTTACCGGCCTCAGTTTAATATCCAGTGCACTAAGGGTATTAAGCACACTGCTTTTTTTACTATTGATTCTTACTTCTGCCAGCGAGAGATCTGCTTTTTTCAGTTTGATTGTAACAGTTGAGAGCAAGCTGGGTTTTACTTCCACCGGTACGATGGCGGTTTTATAACCAATATGCGAAACGATCAGTTCATACTGACCCGCTTCAATACCGGAAAAACGAAACCGGCCAAACAGATCTGTATTATTACCTGCTCCGACCCCCATATTAACAGAAGCACCATTGAGGGGAGTATTGGATTCTGCATCTGCAATCAGTCCTTCAATATTTCCTTTTTGGGCAAATAAAATATGTCCCATCGAAAGACTCAAGGTGAGCAAAATTGATTTCAGTTTCATTAGTTGATGTTTCCCTTAGATACGGGATAAAAATACGACTGGTTTTGCGGTATTTTATTTTTTTAAGGATAACAGGCTGGAAAAAAGTTTTACCGGTTTCAATCCGGAAATCCCCACTCATCGTAACTGACTGAGCAACCCATTACCCTTTTCAGTACTTGAGAAGGGAAAATGATTCCACATATTTAATCATAAAACAATCAAACATGAAAAAGAAAGTTTTTACAGGGGCCTTGCTCTGTATCATTGCAGCAGGTGGTATCCTCCTGGCAGCGGATCATATTGATGCGCCTGCAGTCACCGGTCCAGGCAGTACCAGCCCGGGAAATGATATTACTGATATCTATGCCTTTCAAAGTCCGGCTGATAACAGTAAAATGGTTTTGGTGCTGAATACCCAGGGCCTGCTTTCACCAACAGCTTCCGCAACGGCCAGTTTCCCGTCTAATGTATTGTATGAATTCAATATCGATAATACAGGGGATAATGTGGAAGACCTCGTGATCCAGTGCCTGATCCAGAATGGAAAAATGCGGGTGTATGGCCCAGTGGCTGTAGGTACACCAGGATTGACGAGTACCATCAAAACCAGCGGACCGGTAACAGAAGTAATGGTAACAGGATATGGGGCTGCAGCCAATACCGGTAGCAACAGTAACGGTATCCGGGTATTTGCAGGACCCAGGGATGATCCATTCTTCTTTGACCTGGCACGCTTCAAAGAAATTGTAGGAGGCACACAAAGCAGTTTTCGCAACCCTGGTGTGGATACATTCGCCGGCACAAACGTAATGTCGATTGTAGTGGAAGTCCCCAAGACCCTGCTGGGATCCGGTGCCACCATCAATGTATGGGGAGAAACAAAATCTAAATAATTAACTCAACGAAATTTAAAAGATATGAAAAGGAATACACTTGCAGTACTTGGTTTATTCGCTGTAGCCACTCTTGGAATGACCAGTTGTGATAATGACGATATGCCGGCTGATAATTTTGACACATCTGGTACTTTCAGCCAGAACGATCAGATGGCCCGTCCTGCTGTTAATACGGTTTTTGTCGGGGCTGCCCGTAAAAATGAATTCAATACCACGGTACCTTCTGCCATGAATGCCGCATTCAATGCACAGTTTCAGTCGGTGCTGACTGGTTACGGGTATACACAGAATGCATTGGGACAGGATAAGGCCACGTTTACTGGTCTGCTTGTAACGGATGTGCTGAATGTAAAAATGAGTGGCACCACCACATTCTTTGATGGCACGAATGTACTCACCGGCAGGGCATTGGCGGATGATGTAATTGATACGGAACTGCTGCTGATTTTTGGCGGTGCTGCCGGTACGGCGAATCCGGGATTGACCAAGGACAACGTGAATGCCAATGACAAAGCCTTCATGAGCACTTTCCCTTATCTCGCTACTCCACATTAATCAATTACCGGGCAGCCTTGCTGCCCGGTTTAAATTTCAGGATATGAAAATCAGATCCGTTATTGGTTTGTTATTGATCGGCCTGATCCTTTGCTCCTGCTCCAGGAAGAAAATGGTGACCGCAACAAAGGATTATGCGCAATACATGAACCCTGCGCATTTTCGCAAGCAGGAAAAAAGGGTGAAAGCGGAAACGGCATTCTGGACTGATAGACTGAGAAGGGATACTGCCAGTTATGTGAACCTGATGGAACTGGGCCGCTGTTTTTTGTCGGAGTTCAAACTGAATGCTGACATTCAGCGATTAAAGGCTGGTGATTCATTGTTAAAAGCCGCTTCTGCAAGACTCAATCACAGGGAGCCGGAATTGCTGTACGCGCTTACACAAAATAACATTACCCGGCATCGTTTTAAAGAGGCAGCTATGTTGAATAATGATGCTGCCCAAGCCGGAGGAAGCAGTTATACCATTTGCCTGCTCGACTTTGATGTGAATATGGAACTGGGTGATTATGATGCCGCCTTGCAGCAGTTGAATAAAATAAAAGACAAAACAAGCTTCGATTACCTGATCCGAAAGGCGAAATGGGAGGATCATCTTGGTAATCTGGATCTAGCTATTTCTATTATGGAAGAAGCGGCAAAAAAGACAGGAAACAGCCGGGTGGCTGCCAGTTGGGTACAATCCAACCTGGGAGATATGTATGGACATGCGGGAGAAGTAAAAAAATCTTACCAGTGTTACCTGGATGTTTTAAAAAATGAACCCGCGAATTTTCATTGTTTGCAGGGAATTGCCTGGATCGCTTTTTCTCACGATGGGGAACCTGAGGCAGCAAAAAAAATCATTTCTTTTATCCTACAATATTACCCGGAGCCGGGACTTTATCTTCAGTTGGCACAAATTGCCGAATCGCAGGGGAGAAGTAGTGAGCGGGAAAAAAATGAGAACAGGTTCCTGGAAATGGCCAGGAATGACCGCTATGGTAATATGTATAATCAGTATCTCGTTGAACTGATGGCTGGCAAAAAAGAAACAAAAAATGAAGCGCTGCGATTAGCAGAGAAAGAACTGAATAACAGGTTTACTCCTGAAACGGCCGATCGCTATGCATTGGCATTATTAAGCAACGGGGAAGTTCAAAAGGCTTATCAGTTTGCAAAAGCATATGTGTACAGGCGTTGTTTTGAGCCATCGGTACTGTTACATACCGCACAAATATTTGCAGCAGCGGGCAGGAGCCGGGAAGCCAGGGAAATGCTATCAGCCTGCAGGGAAAGTGCTTTTGAACTGGGACCTGTGAAAATGAATACCGTGAATAGTTTACTGGCATCAGTTCCATAATCAGTGTCCGCCATTCCATTTTTGTTCGCCTGCTTTTATTTCAACGGCGAGCTCATTCTCTTTGGGCGGAACCGGACAGTTGTATTTATTACTGATATAAGCGCAATAGGGATTATAAGCTTTATTGAAATCTAACCGGAAATCATCCGACCCGATTTCCTCTGTGCTGAGATCAATATAACGCCCAACTTCATAAGTGACTTCACCATTGGTTTTATCGGTAAAGGGGATAAAAAGGTAGTTGGCGTATTGCGGATCATTCATCAGGTTTTTGGATTGGTATACATGGAGCCTGAACATCTGACCCTGCAGGGTAAAACGCAAAATGCCATACACCCTGAATGCCTTGCTGATGGTGCCGGAAGTAGGCATATTGAACCAGGGGGCATCCACGATTCTTTCAAATTGTGCCGGGATAGCATAGTTATGGTCTATTGGATAGAACTGCAGTTTTTGCCGATCCTCGCCGGTTACTACTTCATGTGTATTGATATACCTGTTCCGGAAAGCCTGCAGGCTGTCTGTGTACCAATTCGTCTGCGCTTTCAAATTAAGCACCACACAGCATAAAAGACAGGAAAGTAAAACGGTTCTCATGATTATTCTTTAATTCATCATCAGCACGTTGACACTTCTTTGCAGGATATTAAAAGCAATTTCAGCCATCAGGTTTTCTTTATCCAGGGTTGGGTTTACTTCCGTGATCTCGAAGCAGCAGACTTTTCGGTTCTGCATGAATTTACTGATGAGGTCTTCCGCTTCTCTTTCCCGGAGCCCGTTGCTAACGGGGGTACCGGTACCTTTTGAAATAGAAGAATCCAGGCTGTCCACATCAAATGAAATATAAATGTCGGTACAATCGGCAAGATATCGGATGACGGATCTTACCACGTTTTCAGCCCCCTTGCTTCTGACTTCCTTGGTGGTAATCACTTTCATGTCATATTTTTCAATCAGGTGTCTTTCTTCCTTTTCATAATCACGGAGTGAAATAAATACTACATCTTCCGGAAGAACTTTGGGGGCAATTTTCCCAATATTCTTCAGGTAGTTCCAGTAGCCGGTGGTTTCCTCATCCAGTTCATGTACAGCACATTCCTCATTGTTTTTACTGATAGAGACCGCCATGGGCATCCCGTGTACATTTCCGGAAGGAGTGGTATAGGGTGTATGTAAATCTGCATGGGCATCGATCCAGATCACGCCCAGTTTGCTCTTGGGTTTCGCCATTTTTATCCCGGCGATAGTAGCACCTGCGGTACTATGGTCACCACTGAGTATTACCGGGAAAAAATTATTTTTCATGGTATCACAAACTGATTTACTGACCCGGTCATAAATGGCCGTAATCCCCTTGATACGTTTGGCATAGGGGGATTCGATGGGTTCATAAAGCAGTTTGTTTTCAGTAGGAATTTTTTCAGAAGGGAAGTGGATAAAGAAATTACTCATAAAATCCAGGGCGGCGATTTTGATCGCATCAATACCCAGACTGGCACCTCTGGTACCGGCACCTATTTCAGATGGTACTTCAATCAGTTTAATATTTTTCATACAATAAGTATTCGTAAAACAATACGGCGGGGCCGTTGGCGCAGAAAAGTAAAGTCAGGAAAATAAGAGGTCCTGTTAATCCGGGATATAGAAATTAGCAGGCAGCGATTGCTCTGCAAAGCGGTAAATATGTTTTATGATCTGCTGAACAGGTTTCATATGCGCAATGGCAAAGGTAATTCATGTTTTGCTGCCCCGCAAGTACGGGAATTTGATCTGCTTTTATTCGTGGGCGGCCAGGATCGGGATATGGCTATGATAGGCCAGGCGTTTGGTATGGGTAGACTTGAAAATGGAAGTAGCGTTGCTCTGGTGTTTGGGTATGGTAATCAATACATCAATTTTGTAATCTTTCACAAAAGTATCAACCGCTTCGAAAAAGTCGTTTTTAGTGATGAAATAGAACTCAGTATTGAACTGGCTGAACATGCTGGCCAGTTTTTCCTTTCCTTCCTTTAATTCATCAGGAAGAGAAACATATACATCCTTATTGACATGTATGATATGCAGTTTCGGATTGAACATCTCCAGTACGGAGCTGATCAGGGCAGAAGGGGTCACATTTTCAACGTTCTTGAAATCTGAAGCAAAAGCAACATTGCTTAATCCGTTATAAACCGCATCCGGTGGGATGATCATCACTGGGTAGAGGTTCTTATCAATCAGTCGAAGGGTATTACTGCCGAACATGGCTGCACGGATGGCAGATTTTCCGGTGATGCCCATTACAATCAAGGTGGCCCTTGTGGTATGTGCCATCCGGGAAATATTGTCAATGAGATCGCCGCCCATTTCTTTTTCACATTCCACCTTTCTGACTCCGGCGCGCAGGAATTCTTTTTTCAGGCTTTCCTGGTAATTGGTGCAAACATCCAGGTCATCATGGCTTTCATAATTGGTATAAAGTACGGCTACAGCATCTTCCTTACCTGCGAGCATTTTCGCTGTATAGCGGGCTGCATTCAGGGAAGTTTCAGAAAAGTCTACGGGAATTATAACTCGATGCATGCCGGGTTTTTGTTTGCTGCATCCAAATTTACTGAATTGATAACCAATCCCGAAAAGAATTCCTGCTAATAAATGGATTCAAAGGTTTGTTGCTGCTGCAACCGGGAAAAGCCCGGTGTTTGGCCACAAAGCAGGGCCAGTCTGCTCAAATAGGTTTTAAAGCCGGGTGAGCGGAAATGCTGGTTAGCCACTGATTCTTTCTTAAAACTTTTGATATGTACAAACCGGCAATCATCCTCTGCGGTGGCATAGCACTGGCTGCGCATTCCTCCGGGTCCATGACGGCTGAGGTCATCGAAATATTCATCAATCATCCTTTGTGCAATCTTTTGCTGACCGGAAGGAACTGCAAAAGACATAATATACCTTACCATAACTTTTTGTTTTGGTTTGCACAGCCGGTATCATCATGGCAAGCAAGAAAGAAAAAACGCTGCACCGGCAGGTACAGCGTTCAATTTTTTGGGATAAGCGGTAGTGTGGGTTATTCTTTTCCGGGGACTTTCATATTATCAACTTTCACGACTGTAGTGGCCGGACGCTGGTCAAACATTTTGCCGGCGAGTTCAGCATCGTGCTTGTACACATCGTCCCTGAACTGCAGGTTGCCATCATTATCTACCCAGGCGGTATAATAGATGATAAAAACCGGTACCGGTTGTTTGAGTTTGACCATTTGTTCGCTGGTACGGTTCATCGCCGCTACTATTTTTTCCCGGGTCCATTCCGTTTCATTTCGCAGCAGCCATTCAGCCATTTTCTGTGGCTCACTCAGGCGGATACAGCCATGGCTGAATGCTCTTTTATCCTCATTGAAGAATCCTTTGGAAGGTGTATCATGAAAATACATATTGAAACTGTTGGGGAAAATGAATTTAACCTTGCCCAGTGCATTTCCGGGGCCAGGGCGTTGCCGGATCCCATTGCCATATTTCTCCATATTCTTTCTATCCAGATAGCCAGGGTTGCGGGCAATTGCCGGTAAGATTTCATTTTTGATGATGCTTTGGGGAACATTCCAGTAGGGACTGAATACCAGGTAGCTGAGATCGCCATTGAACATCATGGTATTATTGCCCACTTTTCCGACCACTACAACCATATCAAAAACGGATTGATTTCCGTCGTATACATGCAGGATGAATTCCGGAATATTTACAATGATCAGGTTGCCTTTGGGTTGCTGAGGCATCCATCTCATCCGGTCCATATTGATTAAAATCTGTTGCACTCTTTTATCAGCACTTACATTCATGTCTTTAATCAGTCCGGCTGAAAGAATACCCGTTTGTTTATAACCCAGGGAATGCTGGAATTTTTTAACAGCCAGTTCCAGGGTATCGGTAAAAATGGCTGAACTGTCTTTGCCAGGCATGTCACCGGTCAGCTGCAGTCTTTTTTTAACCAGCGGAATGGCAGGATCGCTGGCCTCTTTTTTCAAACTTCCCTTGATAACAGGGATTTCCGGCCAGCCACCGAGGCGGGTGATTTCGAAATAAACCGCCAGTTGTTTTTTCAGTGCCGCATACATGGGGTTTACATCTTCATAATATTTTTCATCCTTGTGTTTCTTATTCAACAGAGAGTCGGCCATGATCATCGGATACATCTTTTTGATGGGGATGAATTTTTCCTGCTCTTTTCTTTTTACATATCCTTTTTCGTAGGTACTGTTGATATAGCGGATGAAATGTTCTGTAAAACCAAACTCGGTTTGCAGCATGCCTGAGTCTTTGCTGCTGAAGACCACTTTTTCCTGGCTCATATAGCCATCTGCTTTTTTATAAAAACCGGAATTCAACAGGCTGCTGTCTTTCAGGTGGGTGACTGCATAATCATACTGGTTCCAGAAAAAGCGGGCCTGTTCGGTCAGGCCGCTAGGGGCAAACCAGGCGTACTGGTAATTGCGGGCGTTGTAAAAGCTGCGGATTCTGCGCGCAATTTTTTTATCGGAGAGCTGGCGGGTTTCAATATATCGTTCCATGGCCATGCTGTCAAGGAACACATTATTGTAAGCCGTATTTTCATCAATACTGTAATCGCGGTCGGTTACTTTTTTGGCCTTTCCCGTTTTTTCTTCGGGGGCGTCTACGTTTTCGATCTCAGGCTGTTCTGTTTGTTCTTCTTTATCCTTTTTGGAATTGCAGGAAAAAATGATCAGCAATACTGCTCCGAAGAGCCAATTTTTCTTGGACATGAATCAGGTTTATGGGTGAATGGAAAGACAGTATAAAATTAAGATAAGCCGGTCAAAAACAAAATGGGGGTGAATAACTGTTCAGGACTGCCTGAGTTTTTGTTTTAATTCTATCGCAGCCCGGGTGTAACCGCCATCGGAACCATCTACAAAGTGGATATGTTTTTCATTCATATTTCTGACATAGCAGGATAGCACCGATTCTTTACTAACAAAAAGGCCATACCAGATAAGGGATGACTGTTCAAGCTGATCCAGGGCTTCTTTTAGTTCCTGTCTTTGTGCAGTGGTGCCGGAAATGACGGTATTGATTCGTCCGTCTATCACGAGGGTATCCGATAACTGCACCAGTTGCTGTAAATAATTTTTCCCTGTTTTTGTTTTGAAATATACCCTGCCCAGCAGCGTGGTGAAAAGTTTTTGTATCAGATAAAGTGGTTGATAGCCCCCCAGTTTAGCCTTCATTTCCCGGGTGATCTTGGACACGGTGGCTTTTAATTTCAACTGAGACACGGTGATGGGTTTTCTTTTTTCAGGATCACCATAGATCCGGTCCAGTTGCCTTATTACCTGTTGAAAGGCACTGGCCTGGCTTACACCGTCACGGGCTACCACCAGCAGGCTGACTACTTCATCATTTGTGACTGGTGGTTTAATGCGGTCCCAGCGGCATTCCATACCGGTCATGTCCAGTTCTTCATCTGGTAATGGCATGGCCGGCATATTAAAATCTTCTGACTTTATAATTTTCTCTGCATGGGAAAGTCCCTTGCCCAGCATCACCGGAATGGCAAATAGCTGTGAGGTTTTGAGTTTGGTGACTTTTAATTCTTGACCGGCTGCATAAATATCATTCACGGGTACCAGCCCTACACGTAGTTGGAGGTTGAAATTTTTTTCCGTGTTATCCTGATGAAGCAGCAGGGCTTTTTTGCAGGGTTCCAGAATAGAAGGGGGGATGATAAAAGTGGCACCATCACCGCCAAAGAAAAATGGAATGGTAATCTCTGCTTTATATACAATATTCAATACGGCCACTATGCTGCCGGTAGCCACCAGGTTCACCGTTTCATGTAAACCGGCGGCAACGGCTTCCGTTGATTTTTTTACATCGGTGATGATCACATGCCAATTCTCAGGAATGCGGAAGAAAAGGTGATCTTCTGCCAGTAATTCGCTCAGTGGAATTTCATTCACCGGGAGACGGGAGTAAAATTGATCGGTGGATGACATGGGAATTAGTTATTGGGAATTAGGTATTGGGCTAAATAGAAAGAAACAAGATACAAAAAACAAAGAAGCACAATGGAGAGAAAAAAATAAAAAGGGCCGTATCAAAGATTGGTACGGCCCTTTTTATTTTTTGAGATACTGCCTGTTTTTAACAGACAGACATAAGAAAACAGGCGCCCGAAGAACGGGCGTCTGTATCAAAAAAAGTTTCGAAATAAATTAAAGGACGATCACACTGTTGGAACCACCGTATACATTCGGTGCTTCACTATCAGCTGCTGGTTCGTTCAGCCAAATCGTTTCGTTGACCAGGTACTTGAATTCATGTCTGGTTTCTTTGGGGAGATTCACATCAGCACTGAAACTGCCATCTTTCTTCTTACTCATCAGGACGGAATTTTCCCAATCACTGTTGAGACCGAGTATTTCAACGGTTTCAGCATCCTCCACTTTAAAGGAGAATTTTACTTTGCAATAGTCTTTTGTCTTGAAATAAGTTTTTTGTACCATTTGTTTTGCTTTGATTTTGAGTCAGTAAGAGGTTCACGGCAAATGGCAATCGCAGGGGTATCGTAGTTTTCCCAGCCGTTAATACGCGATTTTGGCAAAAGTAACCCTTTTTTTGACTGTTTTCTTTACCAGCCGGTAAATTAGGTTCAGCTTTATAGTGAAATCCAGACCGGGCAACCGGCCATCCAATCAGTAACCAATATCCTAAGTTATGAACCAGTCCTACTGTAATGACCAGGCATATATTGCCGAGTCCTTTCATCTCGACGATGACTATATTGGTCAGATGTCAAGATTATCTCAGTTCAAGATTAATTCTTACAAACTATCCCTGATCAAGGCATCTTTTTGCCGGACCAAGGACGAACTGGAAAAAAACCTCCATTCCACTTTATTGAATTACACCAGTCCGGCCATCATCCTTGCCGACCTGGGCTTCTTTAAATCGGAAACAGAGAATTAATCCACATTTCATACACCCAACCTTACAGTTCAGCGGGTTATTACAACGCCGCTACTGCTTCTTTTGCTACCTTCGGCCTCCAACTTTAACCAATGGCCGGACAATCACATCAGCTGGCAGCAATTCTATTTGCCGACATCGTAGGCTATACGGCCATGATGCAGGAGAATGAGGAATTGGCTGTAGAGAAAGTCAACCGGTTCCGGGAAGTAGTGGAACTGGTGGCAGAAGAGCTCAATGGCAAAATCGTTCAGTATTACGGGGACGGTTCGCTGCTGCTTTTTCAGAGCTCCACCGATGCGGCGGAATTTGCCAAACTATTACAGGAAGATTTATACAATGAACCACAGGTACCCGTAAGGATCGGCATCCACATGGGTGATGTGCTGGTACATGCCGGGAATATTTTTGGAGATGTGGTGAATATCGCCTCCCGGATACAATCACTCGCACCAGCCGGCGGGGTTTATATTTCAGAAGTGGTATACCGGAATATTGCCAACAAAAAAGAACTGGAATCGGTTTTTGTCAAGGAAGAGAAACTGAAAAATGTAAAAGATCCCATGCGGATCTACCAGTTACTGACGGAAGGCATTCCTGCACAAATGCATTTGCCCGAAACACCAGTTATTCCTGCCGCTTCATCCAACGCCAATCATATCGCAGTACTTCCCTTTGCTAATCTCAGCAGCGATCCGCAGCAGGATTATTTCAGCGATGGCTTAACAGAGGATATCATCACCCAGTTATCCAAGATCAGGGCTTATAAAGTGATTTCACGGACTTCAGTAATGCAGTATAAAACCAGTCCGAAATCAGTCAAAGAGATCGGAAAGGAATTAGGCGTATCGCTGATCCTGGAAGGAAGTGTGCAAAGGCATGGAGAAAAAGTGCGGATCACTGCCCAGCTGATCAATGCGATCACTGATGAACATATCTGGGCCGATTCCTATGACCGGTCCCTGCACGATATTTTTACCATACAGCGGGAAGTGGCATTGGCTATTGCTTCTGTGCTTAATACATCATTGACTAAAAAAGAAACCCAGGAGCTGGACTATATTCCAACGGCTGACCTGCAGGCTTATGATCTCTATATGCGGGGTCGTTTAATGCTGGAAAAAAGAAGCAAGGCAGATGTACTCAGTGCCCGGGATTATTTTCAGCAGGCGGTATCGCGTGACAAAGGATTTGCGGCAGCTTATGCGGGTCTGGCGGATAGTTTTTTATTATCCTCTTTCCGGGGATATGAGGATCCCGTTCAAATGCTCTGGCAGGCGAAAAAACATATTGATGTGGCGGCCGGACTGGATCCTTATTCCGGCGAAACACAGGCTTCGCTGGGGTACTGGTATTTCCAGAATTTCGACTGGCATGCAGCAGAGATCACTTATCAGCGGGCTATCCGGTTAAATGCCAATCAAAGCAATGTCTATCTCTGGCTGGCCATTTTATTACAGGCCAAGGGTGATAATGAAGGTGCACTGCAGGTTTATGACCAGGGTATTGAGATCAACCCGGTATGGGATTTTCTGCTCAAGAATAAAGTGATCCTCATGGCCAATATGAATAATCTGGAAGCGGCCGTGGCATTACAGGAAGAGCGGATCAGCAAGTTCCTTGAGCCGGAACAAAAGGAAAAGCTCTATTCCGAATTATCTAAACTGCATTGGTCAGCCGGTAACCAGGCCGAAGCCATCCTGGCAGCCGAGAAGGCCAATGACAAAGGATTGCTGCAGTTTTATAATAACGGAGACATCTCCCTTATGAAACAACCGCTGGACAGTTATTACCAGGGAATGGAAGAAAGAAGCGAATATATCTCCCAGCTTTGGATGGGATTGCAATATGCACATGCCGGTGCGAGAGACAAAGCCATTGATTGTTTCAATAATGCAGTTGCCTTGAAAGAAGCGGCTATTTCACTGCTCCTCATCAGGGATTTTGAATTCCTGAATATCAAATACCTGAATATGGCCCTGCTGACCAGGAAGGTGAAGCAACTGATTAATTTCTGATTTAATTATTGCCTCCTGTCTTGTAATATTTTACGGTGATTCTTTTCAATTTCATTTCTCCGTAGTGGTAACAGCCGTACATTCCTCTTTTGGTTCCGGAAGGATAACCGATGCCGATTTTAATTTCAATGGTTGTACCCGGGGTAACATAACCTTCCAGTTTAAAAGAAGATGAACCGGTTGCATGAAATTCACCAAAACTGGCATCAACCGAATCAAGAGAATAAATAGTTGCCATTTTTTTCCAAATGCCTAAACTGCCATAATCACTTAAAGAATAATCAGGCATTTCATTAAATGACTGACTATTCAGTTTGTTATTCGCCTGCACCACCATATCAATTCCGGTGATTGCTCCATAAGTATCCCAACCGGTGTATAAGTAATCATACTCAAAATTGATTTCTGCTGCAATGATTTCGGGGTTATTGGGTACCTTAAATTGCTGCTGGTAACCTAGTTGGTATAAGCCTAATTTGCAAGAGTTGGCATTCGGATAAGTTTCACAGGTGGCTCCGGAATTTGCCTTGAAGGCAAGCAGCCCGGTTGCAAAATCAGATAAACTGGAATCCGGATAACCTCCATCATTCGAATGATCAAAATTATATTCCCATGCATCCTGAAAAGGAGGAGTAATGGTTTTTGTAAATTCCTGATTCCCGATCAGCTTCAATTTTTTAAGCGCAACTAAGCTGGACAGTTTTGAAAGGGAAATCGTTTTAAAAGGCTTTGCTGAACGCAATGTTTGCGGGGCATTGATACCAGCTCCTGTATACAGATTTTTGAAAAGCTGGGTATTGTTGCTAAAGAGGGCTTTCACTTTATCAGCATTTGTATTATTGGGGGTGGCGGTCTGACTGAATTCACGGATTTGAGCAGTCAGTTTTTTGTATTCAGGATTTCTGTTAGCCGCTGTCGCCAGCTTTTCCATAACATGCGGATCGCCCCAGGCTTTTTCTCTTTGGGCCAGCAGGTTAAATGAACAGCAAATCAGAAACAGTAAAAAGTATCCTTTCATAGTTTATATTGTTATGTATGAAGATAAAAATCTCTTTCTATGAAACTAACCGTATCACATCATCAGGGTACTGGCCATTATCTCCGCTTATCTCAGTAATTTTAGGGGAATGAAAAAATGGTTCTTATTGCTTTTGATAGCTGGATTCACCAAAGCTTCGGCACAGGGAGTTCAGGCGGAGCTGTCCGCGATGGATAGCGCTTTTGCTCAGGGCCATTACCAGCAGGCGGCTCAACTGGCAGAAAAAATTTACCCGCTTGCACAAAGCCAGATAAAAAATGATACAGTGCTCGTTGAATTTCACAGTACGGCAGGATCGGCCTATTATCAATTGGAAGACTATGTAAAGGCCGGAAAATTTTTCAGGGAAGCGGCTGATCTGGCGAAGAGCCGTTTAGGTGAAACTGAATACCATTTTTCACTGGCACTTTTCAATCTGGCATCCTGTTTAAAAGAGGAGGGAAGGTATGCCGAAGCCGAGCCGCTTTACCTGCAGTCTTTACCTGTACTGGCCACGGCATTCGGACAAAGCAGTTTACAATACACCCGTTGTTTTTATACCCTTGGTTCCATGTATGTGGATATGGGCAAATATGCCGAAGCCGAAAGCATGTGTGCTGCCGCTGTTCATTTTTATAAAACAATACTGGGCGAAACCAGTCCGGATTACCTCGGCGCCCTGGGCACCATGGCTGTGATTTACCAGGGACAGGCCAAGTACGAACAGGCAGAAGCCATCTTTCTTTCCCTGAAAAATTATCATGCCGCTCAGCCTGCACCGGATCAGGCTACATTACAAACACTGGAGAATAATCTGGGTGAATTGTACCGGCACATGGGTGATTATGCAAGGGCAGAGCCTGCATTGGAAAAGGCCGTTGCACTGGCAGGTAGCAATCCCTCAGCTGCCTACTCCCTCAATAACCTGGCCCTGGTACAAAAAGCATTGGGTAAATACAATGAAGCGGAAAACTCCTACCGCAAAGCATTACAGATTTATATAGCTCAAGGAAAAAGAGAACACCCTGATTATACCAATCCCCTCAATAATCTCGGAGAATTATATCGCAGCATGGGCCGGCTGCAGGATGCTGTGTATGCATTTGAAGAAGTGATCAGTATCCGCAAAAAAACACTGGGTACAAAGCATGCCAATTATGCCAATGCCCTCAATAACCTGGCCCTGGTTGAATTTGCTATTGGGAAATATCCGGAAGCGGAGAAACACCTGGAAGAATGTCTGGCGATCTATAAAACCACATTGGGAGAAAAGGATAAGTTTTATGCCAATTGCCTGAATAACCTGGCTTCAGTGTACAAGGCAAATGGCAATTTGAAAAAAGCGGAATCCACTTATCAGTCCAGCATTAGTATTTATAAAGCTACTTATGGTGAAACCAGTGATAAGTATGGGATATACCTGGGCGGATTGGCAGGCACATACCGGCAAATGAAGCGCTACCCGGAAGCCATTGCACTGACCCTGCAGTCACTGGCCATTCTCCGGAATAAACTGGGGGAGTATCATTATGATCATATTGAAACCGAATACAACCTGGCAGAAACCTATCGGGAAGCGGGGCAGCCTGCTGAAGCAGAGAAGCATTATCAAAATGCCATGAAGGGATACCTGTTGCTGATTGAAAAATATTTTCCCTACCTGAGTGAAAAAGACAAGACCTTATTCTATTTCAATGTGGCCGGTGCATTTGAAACTTTCAATGCCTTTGTATTAGAACAATGGACTAAAAACCCATCCGGGAATCATACTGCCCTGATCACCCGTATGTACAACAACCGTATCGCATTAAAATCACTCCTGTTGAAAGAATCCGGGAAAATGAAGGAGGCGGTGGCTTTCAGCCGGGATAGTACTGTGATCAGCAATTACCAGCAATGGCTGGCCATGAGAGAAGAAATTATCCGCCAGTACCGGATGAGTGAAGAAGAACGTACGGAGAAAAAACTGAACCTGCCGCAACTGGAACTGAATGCCAACCAACTGGAGCAAAAAATCACGATTGCTTTGGGATTGGCTAAAAATTCCAATACAGGCTTAAGCGACTGGACCAGTATCCGGTCAGTTTTACTCCCTGGTGAGTATGCGGTTGAAATCATCCGCACCGAAGAATATACAGATGGAAAATGGACCGATAAAATCCGCTATGCTGCCCTGATCCTGGATCATCAAAGCATGGCACCCCGGCTGGTATTGTTAAAACCAGGCAATGAACTTGAGACAAAAGCCATCAATTATTATCGTTTAAACCTTAAGGGCAGGAGGGAAGACCTGCAATCTTACACTGCTTTCTGGGGGCCTTTAAAAGAATACCTGCCGGCTGCTACAAAGGTTTACTTTTCAGCCGACGGGGTTTATCAGCAGATCAATCTTTATACCCTGCTCAATCCTTTAACCAGAAAATACCTGATTGATGAACTGGCCGTTTCCATGCTCACCAATACAAAAGATCTGCTGGAACCGGTAACGGAAAACAAAACGCATCGTGCTGCTATCTTCTCCTTTCCTGATTTTGGCGGATTACCTGTTACAACTGACAGCCTGCCGCTTCGAACCGGTTTTCCGGTATTGGATGAATTACCGGGTACGAGAGAAGAAACCGATTCTGTAAAATCCATCCTGATGGCAGAACACTGGACCGTGGAGGAGAGAATCCGCAAAGCAGCAACGGAAGAAGCCATTAAAAAAATCAAAAGACCCCAGGTATTGCATATTGCCACGCATGGTTTTTTTCTGAAGGATGTAAAAGATACCATGGGTACCGTTTATGGTATTCAGGCAGATATTGCCAGACAACATCCATTGCTCCGTTCCGGTGTGATCCTGGCAGGGGCTGCAGCAGTAGCCAGGAATCCCAACGATTTTACGGATCAGGATGATGGGATCCTGACGGCTTATGAAGCTGCGGGACTTGATTTAACCGGGACCGCACTGGTTGTTTTATCTGCCTGTGAAACCGGTTTGGGTGAACTGCTCAACGGGCAGGGGGTGTATGGATTGCAGAGAGCTTTTATGCAGGCTGGTGCCGCCTCCGTGATCATGAGTCTCTGGAAAGTAAACGATGAATCTACTAAAGAACTGATGATCGGTTTTTACAGGGAGTGGCTCCTGCATCCCGAAGGAAGTAAACAGGAGGCCCTGCGAAAAGCACAGTTGCGTTTACGGGAACAATATGCACATCCTTTTTTCTGGGGACCCTTTGTATTGGTGGGTAAATAAACAATCTCGTTTTCTGCCTTTATTTTATAACGGAACAGCATCCATCTGGTAGTGGTCAAGGGATCGCTGCCTGAAAACGGCCATCTTTCATCTGCCTTTCTAATGCTATTGTATAAAGGATTGATTCAATTGCACTGGATAACTAAACAAAAAATCAAGTCGAAGAGGAAAAATGACCGTCCCTGATAATTCAGTCAAACTGGTAGCAGCTGCTAAGTAAAAAGTCTTATTTAGCGGTTGTTAAAATGATGGGTAGAAATAAACGGGGCATTGTGGAAATAAAAGCCCACCTTCGATTGGATCCGCCTTCTGTTTTTGCGGACAATAACCCACTCATTATATGTATAATCACACCTGGAAAAAGTACCTCCCCGTTATTCGTTTGTTGCTGAAAAAATCAAATCAGGAAGATCAGCGCATGACGTTGAATCGCACTGATTTTGAAAGAAACAGCAAATTGCGGAAGCCGGTTTGCAGTTTCGATGTTGAGATTGTAAAAGGTAGATTGGACAGGGTAAATACAGATGTACAGGTGAAAAGCCTGATGTCGGTTCTCACCGAAGACAGTGCAACCATGGGTATCCTGCGTCAGGGGAATTATGCCATCAACCTCAATTCAGATTTCCAGCTCAGTATCCGGAATACTACGCCGGCAGAAGCGCCGGTTACAGCAGAAGAAGCATAAAAAAAGAGCCTTTAAAAGGCTCTTTATACGCAATGTAAGAGGAGGATTAACCTCTGTAATCGGAACGGGGAGCTTTCTCTCTCGCTACCGAAACAGACAGTGCCCTGCCTTCAATATCTTTTCCGTTCAGTCCTTTGATGGCTGAATTGGCTTCATCATCTGCGTTCATTTCCACAAATCCAAACCCGCGGCTGCGGCCGGTTTCACGGTCATTAATCACTTTTGCGGAAGCTACGGCGCCATAAGCACCAAAAAGGGTTTTCAGGTCTTCCTCAGACGTGTGAAAACTCAGATTCGAAACATACATGTTCATGCTGAAAAATTTAAAATAAAACAAATTGAAATACCTGTGATTGAAGGACTGTCAGCAAATAGTAAAGAGGAGAATAACTGTTACCGGATCGAAGAGTAAGAATTGAACTTATCCGCACTGAATGATGGAAGAACTTATAGTCACTTAGTGAAGATAGTGATTATAAAGCAGAACCGGGTATTTATGTTGTTAAAACGAAAATACCATGAAAAAGCCTGAAATGGCTATTTTAACCAAGCAGAAATCAATAGCCCCGCTGACTAAAAAAATGACCATCCATGGTCCGGGGCAAAGCTGCATTTTCCCGGTTACATGGGGGCAAAAAG
>ERZ795044.1801-NODE-1801-length-19182-cov-8.743713_pt1 | contig 19182 bp, 12 predicted proteins | sample MGYA00375128_ERZ795044 | MGnify/ENA primary metagenome ERZ795044 (study PRJEB30173, sample SAMN05720213) | anaerobic digester metagenome | isolation source: active sludge of municipal wastewater-treating anaerobic digesters | place: USA | collected 2014-12-22 ... | reverse complement strand
CCGGGATAAAGAATATGAATTGAATCGAGAACAGTCAGTGCATCATCATTCTTATTCCTGTAACTTAAAAGATCAGCACGGGAATAGAGCATCAATGCGTCTGTCGTGGAATCCAGTCCGATGTTATCACTGATGAGTAGTGCAAGAGAAAGAGCATCATTTGCTATAAGCTGCGATGTTGCAGACTTCAACACATCCAGTTGCGCCTGAGCCCAGAGAAAATCGCCGCGGAAATAATCCAGTCGCGCGCCTCTGTATTTTGCTTCCTGCCCCAATGCATCATGCTTGAAATCTTTATCTACTTGTGCGTACAGCAGATCAGAATCCCAGACATTTCCACTGAACAGATACACATCACCTAACTCCAGTTTACAATCTGCTTTTGTTTGCGCAGCGATCCCCGGATAATCAATTGCTTCTTCAAGATCTGCAATTGCTGTATCGATCTTATCAAGATAAAATGCACGAAGGTGAGCCAGGCCTTTGATGAGTCCCGCCGTTCTGCCCGATCTTCCTAATTCAGAAAGCGTAAGTTCATAATCGCTTTCCAATTTTATAAGATCAGCCTTTGTGTAAATATTTTCTTCTGTGATTTTTCTGTTGTAAGTATTCAACAATTCCATTCTTGCCGGAATGTAATTGTTATTGTCTTTTCCTTTTTCTACAACATATTGATAACCTTTTATTGCTATGTCGTAATTCAGATTTGCTCCTGCCATTGAACTGATCGACATGATGCGACTACCATCTTCCTTCATCCGCTTATCAATCGCTTTCGCCTGAATCAATGCAGATTCAAAATCTTTCTGCTGAATAAAATACCAGATCAGCATTTCAGGAAATTCACTTCTCTCCGGAGTTTTCTGAATTCTCCGCAACAAAGAAGTACGAAGCATATCACCACGATTGTTTTCCGGATCGAATCCAACGCGAGCCTGCATAATATTCAGAACACTTTGCTGCATCATCGGATTATCAGCAACTGCATCAAGATATTCTTCGATCATGGCCTGATAATTTCCTTTCTGATAATATACTTCAGCAGTTTCAAAATAAAAACCATAGATCTCACGCATCATCCTTCTGCCTTCCTGATAAGTTTGCAAAGCATAATCCGTTTCCTGCCTGTTCATAAAAGTACTTGCAAGATTCATGATCTGCCCCTGATCAGGCTTTAAGGATTTGATAGCTTTTTCGTACTGCGACTTTGCTTTATCAGGTTGATTCACCTGCGCATAGATAAATCCGAGGTCAACCAGATACGACAAACTAGTTTCCTGCTTCTTGATCATTTTCTTTGTGAGCTTTTCAGCTTCATTGAAATCTTTCATTGCCAGCAAACATTTGTAATACTGCGGATAAGTTCCGAACGGATCTTTGTCCATCAACTTATCATAGAGTTGTGCCGCTTTTTCATATTCGGCATTATTGAGATATTGATCAGCCAGCTGACGATCCTGGCCCATTTGTCCGAATGAGTTCAAAGCAAAGAAAAGCAGTAAGGTCAAAAGTGAACCTACTGCTTTTCCTGTTCTTATAAATTTAGTTTTGTTTTTCAATTGATCTTATCGAAACCCGTATATGAACGGATTGCATCGGGTATTATAACGCCATCAGGCGTCTGATTATTTTCTAATAATGCAGCAACAATTCGGGGCAATGCAAGTGCACTTCCATTGAGAGTATGCGCAATCTGAGGCTTTTCGCCACCCTGACGATAACGAAGCTTCATTCTGTTGGCCTGAAAGGTCTCAAAATTAGAAACCGAACTAACTTCCAGCCATTTTTTCTGTGCTGCAGAAAATACTTCAAAATCGTATGTCAATGCACTGGCAAAACTCATATCTCCACCACACAAACGCAGAATTCTGAATGGGAGTTGCAGTGAACGCAATAATCCTGAAACGTGTTCAACCATTTTATCAAGTGTTTCATACGATTTATCAGGATGCTCGATCTGTACGATCTCAACTTTATCGAATTGATGCAAGCGATTTAACCCGCGCACATCTTTTCCATAACTACCTGCTTCGCGACGGAAGCAAGGAGTATACGCGCACATTTTAATTGGGAGTTCATCGCTCTTTACAATTACATCGCGGTAAATATTTGTGACCGGAACTTCAGCAGTCGGGATCAGATAATAATCGTCGATCTGCATGTGATACATTTGTCCTTCTTTATCGGGAAGTTGTCCTGTACCATAACCGGAATCTTTATTGATCAAAATCGGAGGTTGAATTTCCTTGAATCCTGCTTCAGTAGCTTTATCTAAAAAATAGTTTATCAGTCCACGTTGCAAGCGAGCGCCTTTACCTTTATAAACAGGAAATCCTGCGCCGGTAAGTTTAACACCTAATTCGAAATCGATGATATCATATTTTGTAGTCAGTTCCCAATGCGGAACAGCACCTGCATATAGTTCAGGAATTGCTCCTTCCTGATGCACGACTTCATTATCTTCCGGAGTTTTTCCTTTTGGAACTTGAGCAGAAGGAATATTCGGAAGTTTTATCATTTCCGCATTCAGCTTTTCTTCAATGTCATTTAAAAGCATTTGCAAGGCAGAAGACGATTCTTTCAGTGCTCCACTTTTATTTTTCATTTCATCGCCTTCATGTTTTTTTCCGGCTTTATAAAGATCACCCACTTGTTTTGCAAGAGTGTTCTGCTGAAATAAAAGTTCGTCGAGTTCATTCTGGATTTTCCGGCGATTTTCATCGATGGAAAGAATGCTGGCAATAGTTGCTTTTGCGTCAAAATTTTTTACCGCAAGCCGCTCTATTACATAATCGCTTTTTTCACGGAGGGTACTGATCTGAATCATACTTCTTAATTAGGAATGCAAATTTAGAACAAATTTCGACTTATTAGTGAATAAAAACCTTTAAAGCAACAAACAAGAAACAGACCATATTATAAACAGACTCGTCTATAATCCTATAAATTCGATAAATTCTTTGCAATTACATAAATACTGCCATGCTGACAACTATTCGAGAATAATTTTACCAGAAAAAAAAGCTCTCTGGTTCATTAGTCTAAAAAAATAAAAACCTTTCGTATAAGCCGTCAAATTTAAAATAATTCTCTCCTCCATGACAATTTCCTTTTTAATGATCATTCTTCCTTCAGCATCAGTGATTTCTAAATTATATTTTTCGGCTTTTTTATTATCAAGAATTAATGAAAAGATGCCATTTCCCGGGTTGGGATAAACCTCTAAATTTCTTCCGATCGCTTCCTTAACTTCTAAAACTGTACAATCAAAATTCGAAGAAGATTCAACAAACAAAAACTGGTAATACGGCCCATAGTCATGACTATATACTACACTGCCATTATTGATATCAATTCCGTACAACATTCCATTTGCTGTCGAATAATAAAAGATACCTGAACTATTGTCTATTGCACTTCCGCTAAGATATTGTTTGTAAAAATATGTTGACAATGGCAAATTATCCACATGGTAGGTCGCACCACTTGCCTCATCGATCTCAGAAAAATAATTCTCGGATATAGAATAATTATTACTTAGTGCAAATAATTTTCGCTTGTCACAGCTATATGCAAGGTGATCTATTTTTTCACCACCTGGAGATTGCATCATGTGATCACTTAATATATGTCCATCAGAAATTCGAATCGTCGTTATGGACTTGGATTGCAGATAATATTCACCCAGATATGGATCTATTGCACTCTTACATCCAACACCTACAGAAATTTCGGGAACAATTGGACTGATCTCAGTCAATGAACCGTTTGCAGGATCAAATTTTGAAAAAATCTGCCCATAAGTAGAAATATTGAATTTAATTCCATACACCAAACTATCAACAGGATTGAAAATTGTATGAATGAAATAATTGGGATTAATCGAAGTAAAGTCATAGGTTGTATCAAGATCCCCGGATATACAATCCAGCACCTGCATTTTCTGTCCTGAACACAAATAATATTTTTGTTGTAAATAATTATATGAAGAACTGAAATTCGGTGTGTAAAAAAAATTGGGAAGTAAGTTTAATACATAGATACTGTCTGTATCGACGTCAATCTTAATAAATTCATATTGCCTGTAATAATTTCGAATACCATACAATGGATTTGCAGCGTTAATTTTATTCGTGAAAATGAATATCAACACACTGCAAATGCAAGAAATTGCGAATAGATTCCTAATTAATATTTTCATTTTTCTACATAACTTTATTGCTTTGAATAATCCAGAATCGACTTCGTATAAAACAATTTATTATTCATAAGATCTTTTAGTCTAAAGTAGCCTTCATCATAAATTATTTCATTTTTATTTCCCCCCTTGCTTTCATAGCCTATACTGCTGTCAGGCCATATTTGGGGCGATTTTTTAAAAAGACTACTCGCATCATTTCGCGAACCAATACTCGGTAAGCTATCACAAACTGTTCCTGTTTCACTGCCCAAAGAGAAATAAGGAAAATTGGGAATTGTATACGCGTTATATGTTGGAAGTTGAAAGCCATGTTGCAAAAAATTGCAATTTCTACCAGGCAAATCCGGATCATTTATTACATTAAACCACCGAGTACCATTTCCTGTAGTAATATAGATTTTCCGGTCAACCGCTAATTGCGCCAGATAAAATGTAGTATAAAAAGGAGGAATGATATCTGCATATCCGTCAAATTTTGCAACAAGATATTTACTTGAGTCAATGTTTGTTGCATTTAAATCGTATTGATAAACATAATTCATAGAAGATACATATGCGTATTGGGAGTTTGAAGAAATCGCAACTCCCCTTCCATTTGCCGAATCTTTAATGCAAATTGAAACAGGGTTACTGAACAGACCTGAACACCTATCGAATTCCATAAAATTAATTGTATCTCTGGCCATTACAACAGAAAATTTTTTCCCATCGGGAGAAAAACAACTTTGCCAGATCCAATCATTTGATGCAATAGAATGACCAATGTGTTGTGCAAATGGCCCCTGCAATCCGGAAGGTGTAAAAAGATATGTATAATATCTGTTGCCTTTACTTTTATGAAAGACTATCCACCAATCTCTGCCATTAGCATGCTTGCAGGCTGTTAATGCTCCTGGATTAAGCGTATCAGATAATAGTACAATATTTTTTTGTGTGACTGCCCCCAGTCCTCCATCAAGACCCATGTCAATAACAGAAAAATATATCTCAGAGGAGCGATAATCATTTACGCTTTGATCAAAAAATAATGTTTCATGAAAAAGATAATATCTTAATGAATCGCCCGGAAGAGGAAGTATGAGGTTTCCTTGCCTGACCCGTAATCCCTGAGAATAAAATTGAGAAGTATATGTAGAAGGATTTAAACCAGATCCATTCAACATTGTATCATTGTTGGCATTTGCGATATAGACTCCATTTGTATAAAATAACAAATTTCCCGAAGCATCAGAAATATTTGCATTACAATCAAGGAAATTCATTCCAAATGGAACATGTGTAGTATCAGGAGATCCGGATAAGAAATTAATTTGTGAAATTCCACATTCGCTTACATTTCCACAATTATAACCGGACAGCCATATATTATTGATACCCTGAGAAAATAAATTCCAGGGTATCAATAATAAAACAAAGAAATATTTCTTAACGAATAACACTGAATTTCCCCACTGAAATGACATGACCTTCTTGAATGATATTGTAAATATACAAACCAGGAGTCAGTTTTTCAATATTAATTGTTAGCTGATGCAAGTTAAAATCTAAATCCTCTGATTGAAATGTCGGTCTTTGAAAAACTCAAACTCGAACCTCATCTCAAAACCCGAAATCGCTTCAATTTAAATTCAATTTTAAATTAATCTCAATGGCTTACCAATGAAGCACCTGATCTAAAATCCGAAATTCATTCTCCCTTTGTATCAGGTTCGTTAGTTCCATTTATTTTTTTGCTTTAATCTCTATGCCTGAATTTCTATATGCCTCCGAAAGTATAATGTATGCTTTTTTATTTGATGGCTGAACACTTATTATCTCCTGCGACAAAGCAATAGCCGTTTCATTATGTCCCGCATGCAAATGAAAGATCGCAAGATTTTCTTTGTAAAGAATTTTTTCAGGTTTAACTTTTACAAGACGTGACAAAAAATAAATTGCACTATCAACTTTGTGAATGTTTTCATAAAGTGCACCAAGATTGTTCAAAGCAAATTCATGTTCGGGCGTATACGAAAGTGTCGTATGATACGTTTTCATTGCATTAACCGTGTCACCGGTCAACTGATAAGTAAGTCCGAGATTATAAAGTGAAAACTGATTTCCCGGAAGAATCCTCAGTGCTTCTTTGAATTCTGCAATTGCATTTCTGAAATTTTCGGCGCGTACTCTGCCATCAGAACTTGTCTCGCCCTGAATTCTGTACTGTGCAGCAAGTGCAGAATGCGCGCGGGCACTGTTGGGAGAACTGATTGCACCGGCTTCAAGAATAGTAAGATTTGATTCCCAGTCTTTATTTCTCTTGTGCGTCATTACTCCAAATATCAAACAGACGGCAACCACTGTTCCAATAAGTTTTGTTTTATTTTCACCTGTAAATGTCCGGACATCTATTTTAAACAAGGAAGGAAGCGCGAAACCGATTGCAATACAAAATCCGATTGACGGTAAAAACAAAAACCGTTCAGCGAGCGTTGCTCCGAACAAGAAAAACAAATTACTTACCGGAGCAAGTGTGATCAGATAGAAAAGTATTCCAAAGGAGACTTCACTTTTCTTCTTAAACATCCTGACTGCAAAAATGATCAATGCCAGATGGACTGCTATTGAGATCCATGCTAAGGGAGATGAAAGGCCGATTACAGGGATCTGATTAAATGAATAATCCCACGACAAATTGACCGGCACAAATAATAATCGAAGGTACACCCAGAGAATCTCCATTCGCGTCGCAAAACCTTCGGCAAATCCATTTGAGCCGTAAAGAATGTTGTTTATGACATCAGCACTTTTTTCTGTTAGCGTCGAGCCAACAGCATTATTTCGCATAAAAAGAAAAAGTGCTGTCACCAAAATGAATGGCGTTAACTGGACAATCACTTTCTTAAATTTTTCATTACACAAAGTCAATGATACAAGTGGAAATATTGCAAGAAGCGCAACTGCTCCTTCCTTTGAGAAAATAGCAAGCGCAAATAAAATTACAGAACAAGCTATCCTTGTCCACGAACGACTTTCCAATTTATTCCCATAAAAAATCGAAAGCGACCAGACACCAAACAAAGCAGCTAATAATTCATCTCTGCTTTTAATACTTGCCACCACTTCCGTATGTACAGGATGAAAGAGAAATAATGATGTTATCACTGCCGGAATCCATACACTGGATCTCGGGAAAATTTTCAGTAAGAAATTAAAGAGCAGAATACATAAAAATGAAAACAGTAGAACATTCACAAAGTGAGCAGGTCCGAGCTTAAATCCTGTCATCTCCTTTTGTATTGCAAATGAAAGTAATGTTACCGGTCTGTAAGGCTGTAATCCTTGTTTATCAGAAAAGCCTTCAAGACTTCCTTCTGTAAAAAAACTTCCGATTGATGCTACTCCTTTTGCAACCGCTTTATTTTTCAGAAAAAAGAAGTCGTCGTCGAGCGTAAATTTATGGGAAAGTGTATTTGAATAAAGAAGAAATGCAAGCACTCCAATACAGATTCTTAATGCAAGTAAAGGCACCTGTTTTTTATCAGTTTTTTGTGGCTTGGACATCCACGAATATAAAAAATTAATTAATAATGAATAATTAATAATGAATTATAGTCGAAAGTCTAGAAAATGCACCGGCTTTTAATCAAGAATGAAAAATGAAAAAATCGTCAATTTTCAACCATATTTTTGATAAAAGAACTTAATAATCTTCCTGAATTTTTAATTATGTAAAAAGAATTTAATGAAATATTGCTTTTGATTTACAAACAAGCAGCAGAAATAAATTCCATCTGATAGCTCAGAAAGGTCAACAACCTCTATTCCGTATAATTTTTTATTAAAAACTTCCAACCCCGAAATATTAAATATAGTAATTGAATTGTCATCATCTGAATATTTGTCTGGCAGATAAAGTTGATTACCGTGAATAGAATATTTTATGTCAGCAATATCAGATTCAACACCGGTAATTATTGGAAATACGCTAATGCTTGTGGAATAGGAATAGGTCCCTGCTATACTAGTACAACTGGCCGAATCTAAAGTATAAGAAAGATCATATCTGAAAATATATGTCCCTGCTACTAAAGGCAGAATGTGAAATGTATCTGTACTAATGCAGGCGGAACCCAATGAGCCAATACAATGTTCCGATTGCGCTTCTACAATACTCCCGAAAACTGAATAACTCTGAATGTGCAGATCGCAAGGACCACTTGGATAACTGGAAGTAACATAAATATCAAAACTCGTAGTATCATTCAGAACCGGTGGATTAATTGAAAATGTGGTTATAATCTGTCCAGGCGATCTTACACTTGAAAAAAGAATAATCAACAATAAAGCACCGAAAGTTTTTTTCTCCAAAAAAAAATTGAATCTGTTTATTAAAGCCATTGGTAGAATGATTAATTGTGACAAAAAAATGCAACATCTATTGGATTAAATATATGGTTTTTTTCAATTCTTTCCTAAATTAAAGTTTTTAAATAAACGTTATTAAAGAGCTAAAAAGGTATATAAATGAAAATGAACGGACCTTTTCAGTTTCTAAATTTACAGTTTCATGCTTCAAATTAGTAAAATAATTTACTTTTTAAACGTGGATCAAAGTCCCATTCTGAATTGTTTTTTTTATCGACAAGAGTATTTCTTTATTTATTAATTACCGACATGAATCGCTGTATTCAAAAAATCCAAAAATGGCTTCATAATCTTTGCACCCTTTGCAAGTTCTTTAGGAAAATCTTTTTTCATTACTTGTGCATCGGTGAATTTATGAAAGACGATGTAGCTGTTTAACTTTAGCAAATCGATTTCAGGGTGATCTTTTGGATAACCTTTTGGTGAAGTTTTTAAAGCGTATTCCTGATCGAGTCCACCGTAGTAAGCATTGAAATCCTTTTTCTTCAGTATGGCGCGAATATCTTTTCCATTGTAATCAATTTCCTGACGAATCATTTTAAGCTGATCTGCCGGAGGCATCCACATACCACCTGCTATGAACGCTCTTCCCGGTTCAATATGGATGTAGTAGCCTGCATTCATTGCTTTCTTACCACCAACATTGACACTGGCTCCGAGATTATTTTTATATGGCTTCTTGTCTTTTGAAAAGCGCACATCGCGGTAGATCCTGTACACGCAATCTTTCGAAGAAAGATTCGCAAGACCTTTTTCAAACTTCACTGCTTCTTTTAAGAATGCATCAATGAGATCAGCTACATTATCTTTTGCAGAAATGTATTTCGCTTTGTTCTTTTCGAACCAGTCGCGGTTATTATTCTTTTTTATTTTGGTAAGAAAATCGAGTGTAGATTTAGTGATCATATTACTATCAATTTGTAGAATTTCAAGATAAGGGATAAAGTTTTCAATGAAAAATTTCAGGCAAAAAAAAAGCTGCCTGTGGAGGCAGCTTCTTAATATTATAGAATTTGATTATGCTTCTGCTACTTCAAGAGGAGCTACAGAAATATAACTTTTCTGATCTGCTTTTTTACGGAAAACTACTTTTCCTTCGATCAAAGAATAGATCGTATGATCTTTTCCGATTCCAACGTTTGCGCCGGGCATGTGTTTAGTACCACGCTGACGGATGATGATATTTCCCGGGATCACATGTTGACCTCCGAAGATTTTAATACCAAGGCGTTTACTGTGCGATTCGCGACCGTTCCTCGAACTACCTACCCCTTTTTTATGTGCCATGATCTTTAGATTTTATCAGGTTAATGACTAGTAAAATTATGCTGTAATAGCGTTGATCTGAATGCGTGTCAAATCCTGACGGTGACCGCTTTGTTTCTGATAACCTTTACGACGTTTCTTTTTGAAGATGATCACTTTGTCACCACGTAAGTGACCTACGATACTTGCAGAAACTGAAGCACCTTTTACTGCCGGTGTTCCAACTTTTACTTTTCCCGCGTTTTCAACTAAAACTACGTCGCTGAATTCCAGCTTTTTTCCTTCTTCGCCTTCCAAACGGTGGACAATTACCTGTTGGTCTTTTACCACTTTAAATTGCTGTCCGGCTATGTTTACAATTGCGTACATATTATTTCGACTTAATTCCTCTTTTTGAGGGATGCAAATGTAATTAAAAAAAACAATTATCAAAATCGATTTTGGAATTAGTTTTATGCTGAATTATAAATAAGTTTGACTAACATTAAATATTGGAATTTTGAAGGAATTTAAGGGTTTCTTTCAAGTCCAGAACTGCGAATTTAAAGGAAACTTATCGAACTAAAATCTACCTAAATTGTCATTATTTCGAATTCAGGTATTTGTGCAAATTGCCTTATTACTGGTAACTTGCAGGAATATGAAACAGCCGTTTATGCAATCAACCGGATCAAATCACCTTTTAGGGGAAAAGAGCCTGTATTTGCAGCAGCATGTCAATAATCCGGTCGATTGGCATCCCTGGTCTGAAGATATCTGGGCTCAGGCAAAACGAGAGAATAAGTTAGTCCTGATTTCAATCGGCTACTCTTCTTGTCATTGGTGTCATGTGATGGAGAAAGAATCGTTTTTAGATTCTGCTACAGCAAAGATCATGAACGATAATTTCCTTTGCATCAAAGTCGACCGAGAAGAACGGCCTGATGTCGATCAGGTATACATGAAAGCTGTTCAATTGATGACAGGCAGTGGAGGCTGGCCATTAAATTGTATCACACTTCCTGATGGAAAACCAATTTATGGTGGCACTTATTTTCAGAATGCAACATGGAAAGATCTGCTCTTAAAACTTGCACAATTCTACAAGGAAAATCCTGCTCAGGCTTATAAATATGGCGAAGAATTATTGCAGGGAATGCATCAGCCGGAGTTTACATCGTCACTTGCTTCACAGACAACTTTTGATAAAACAGTTCTGGAAAATACTGTTGGACAATGGAAAAACTATCTTGACAATCACGATGGTGGCCCGAATCGTTCACCAAAATTTCCTTTGCCAAACAACTATACATTTTTACTTCGTTATGCTACGGAAAATAAAGACGCCAAACTTTTAGACCATGTAAATCTGACTTTGAAAAAGATGGCTTATGGCGGAATCTACGATCAGATCGGTGGCGGATTTGCACGGTATTCCATAGATAGCGCATGGAAAATTCCGCATTTCGAAAAAATGCTTTATGACAATGCACAGTTGATCAGTCTGTATTCTAAAGCATATCAGACCAATCAGGATCCGTTATACAAACAGATCGTAGAAGAAACTGTGAGTTTTCTTAAAAGAGAAATGTCGGATGGTAATGCAAAGTATTATTCAGCGATTGATGCTGATTCAGAAGGTGAAGAAGGCAAATTTTATGTGTGGACAAAGGCTGAGTTGGAAACAATTTCATTTCCTCCAATTGCAAATGATCGTCAGAAGGAATTGATCTACGATTATTTCAACATCAATGAAAGAGGATTTTGGGAAGAAGAGAATTTTCTTCCTGTCAGATATCTTGACAATGAAATTCTGGCAAAGAAATATGATCTGTCGATTGAAGAATTCGGAAATTATATTTCAGGTATAAAGTTTAAACTTCTCAATCATCGCGAACACAGAATTCGCCCGGGAATTGACAAAAAAATGATCACTTCATGGAATGCACTGATGATTTCAGGACTATGTGATGCCTATCAGGCTTTTGGCGATAGTTCTTATCTCAACGAAGCATTACAGTGTATGAAAAATATAAAACAGAATGCATATAATTCTGCCGGACATTTACTTCATGTAGAAAGTCACAAAGGTAAATTACACACAGGCTATCTTGAAGATTATGCATTCACTACTTCAGCATTAATTTCACTTTACAAAGTTACTTTTGATGAAAGCTGGCTTTATTCAGCACAACGTCTGACTGAAGCAGCAATTGAACATTTTTATGATGAACAGAATGGAATGTTCTGGTTTACTTCTGATCTTGATCATTCACTTATCACCCGAACAAAAGAAATTTCCGACAATGTAATTCCGGCATCCAACTCTGAGATGGCAAATAATCTTTTCATACTTGGAGAATATTTTGAAGAACCGAAATACACATCGATCGCACGAACAATGCTTTCCAATGTATCATCAGAAATGCCGAAGTGGGGATCAGCATATAGCAATTGGGCAAATCTGATGATGAATTTTACATCTCCATTTAAGCAAACAGTTATTTCCGGAAAAGACGCAGAAGCAAAACGAAAAAAGATCGCTTCTCATTATTTACCCAATGTTTTACTTGCAGGAAGCGTAAGCAATACGAGTGAATTACCGCTCTTGACAAATCGTTTTGTACCTGATAAGACTTACATTTATGTTTGCGAAAATAAAACATGTAAACTTCCTGTTGAGAGTGCAGGAGATGCATTGAAATTACTTCAGCATTGATTAACCCGTTGTTCAATATCTGTCAATAGTCATTACAATTACTTCCATGTAATCCTTAAATCTATTAATCCTATTAATCCTCTAAATCCTAGTCTGAAGGCATGATTTTTTGTAAGATGAAGGGTATATTTTAGTCATAAGACGGCCATTTTCAGTAACAGAAACCCCATTGGGATCGTATTGATGGTAAGTCATTAAAAATCCGGAATTTCAATATGGAAAAAATTCGAAAGATCCTTGTCGCAAATCGCGGGGAGATCGCAATTCGTGTACTTCGAGCGGCTGCTGAGTTAAGCATCCGGACTGTTGCAGTTTTTACTTACGAAGACCGTTATTCTTTGCATCGCTTCAAAGCTGATGAAGCCTACCAGATCGGAAACGACAATGATCCGCTGAAACCATATCTGGATATTGAAGAGATCATTCGTGTTGCTAAACAAAATAAAGTTCAGGCAATACATCCGGGTTACGGATTTCTTTCCGAGAATGTCCGCTTCGCAACTCGTTGCCGTGAAGAAGGAATTATTTTCATAGGCCCAACCCCGGAAGTAATGGAACAGCTGGGCGATAAAGTAAAATCAAAACTGGTTGCGCGTTCATGCAATGTACCTGTTATTGAAGACAACAAAGTCAAACTTACTACTCCTGAAATTGCTTTGGAAGAAGCAAAAAGAATTGGACTGCCGGTAATATTGAAAGCCAGTGCCGGCGGTGGCGGACGAGGAATGCGCGTTATCAATGACGAAGAAAATTTAAAAAAATCTTTTGCAGAAGCTCAACGCGAAGCCGGAAATGCTTTTGGTGACGACACAATTTTTATTGAGAAATATGTTGACGATCCTAAACACATAGAAGTTCAGATACTGGGTGATAATTTCGGGAACATCGTTCATTTATTCGAACGTGATTGCAGTGTGCAGCGAAGATTTCAGAAAGTAATAGAGATCGCTCCTGCTCCTTCTCTTTCTCAGGAAGCAAAAGACAAACTCTACAGTTATGCATTGAATATTGCAAAAACTGTGAATTATAATAATGCCGGTACTGTAGAATTTCTCGTTGACAAAGACGAAAATATATTTTTCATCGAAGTCAATCCAAGGATTCAGGTAGAACATACCGTTACAGAAGAAATCACAGGAATTGATATTGTCAGAAGTCAGATCCTAATTGCAGAAGGAAATAAGTTGCATGAAAGACCTATTGAAATTCCCACTCAGGATAAACTCACTTTCACAGGTGTTGCAATTCAGTGCAGGATAACAACAGAAGATCCGCAGAATGATTTCAAACCTGATTACGGAACTATCATAGCTTATCGCCATGCAGGCGGATATGGAATTCGTCTTGACGAAGGAAGTTCGTATCAAGGTGTGAAGGTTTCTCCTTTCTTTGATTCAATGCTTGTAAAGATCACAGCTAAAGGAAGAACTTTGAAAGGTGCCCGTCGAAGAATGCTTCGTGCCTTACGTGAATTCAGGATCAGAGGTGTTAAAACAAATATTCTTTTTCTTGAAAACGTTTTAAATCACAATGAATTTGAAAGCGGACAAATTACTGTTCGTTTCATAGAAAAATATCCGGCTCTTTTTCAGTTTGAAGTCCGTCAGGATCGTGGAACAAAGATCCTTCGGTACATGGCTGATGTAATGGTGAATGGAAATCCGAATGTATCGAAGATCGATCATTCGAAAATTTTTCATACAGCGAAAGTTCCTGAATTCAACCGGAACGAAAAAATAATTCCCGGAACAAAACAAATGCTCGACGATCTTGGTCCTGAGAAATTTGCAAAGTGGCTGAAAGATCAAAAGCAGGTAATGTTTACGGATACAACTTTGCGCGATGCACATCAGTCATTACTTGCGACACGTGTACGCACACAAGACATGCTGAAAGTTGCAGAAAGTTTCGCTCACCGTCATCCGGAATTATTTTCTATGGAAGTCTGGGGTGGTGCTACATTCGATGTTGCTCTCCGGTTTTTACATGAATGTCCATGGAAACGTTTAGAAGCCTTACGTTCTGCGATTCCAAACATTATGCTGCAAATGCTTATCCGGGGTTCGAATGCTGTCGGCTATACTTCATATCCTGATAATCTTGTTACAAAATTCATAGAGAAAAGCTGGGATAGCGGCATCGATGTGTTCCGGATCTTCGATTCACTGAACTGGATCGACAGTATGAAAAATTCTATCAATGCAGTACGGGAACGCACCTCAGGAATTGCTGAGGCTTGTATCTGTTACACCGGCGACATAATGGATCCGAAGCGCCAGAAATATTCATTGCAATATTATGTAGATCTTGCAAAACAACTTGAAGACAGCGGTGCCCACATTCTTGCAATAAAAGACATGGCAGGATTGCTGAAGCCTTATGCTGCGGAAATTCTGGTAAAAGAATTAAAGAAATCAATAGACATTCCGATTCATTTGCATACACACGATACTTCATCAATACAAAATGCTTCTTACCTGAAAGCGATTGAAGCAGGAGTTGATGTTGTTGATGTTGCTTTAAGTTCGTTGTCAGGCTTGACGAGTCAGCCGAATTTCAATGTTCTTGTTGAATCATTACGCAATACACCTTATGAAACAAAGACAGATGTAAATTCTCTGAATGAATTTTCCAATTACTGGGAAACTGTCAGAGAGTATTACTATCCTTTTGAATCCGGTCTGATGGCAGGAACAGCTGAAGTCTATAAACACGAAATTCCCGGTGGACAATATTCAAATCTGAAGCCACAGGCAATTTCTCTTGGGCTTGCAGAAAGAATGGATGAGATCAAAAAAGCCTATGAAGATGTAAATGAAATGTTCGGTGATATTGTAAAAGTAACACCATCATCAAAAGTTGTCGGAGATATGGCAATGTTTATGGTGAATAACAAATTTTCAAAAGAAGACATCTTCAAAAAAGAAAATCTGTCGTTTCCGGAGTCTGTGAAGAGTATGTTCAAAGGCGATCTTGGACAACCGTTTGGAGGCTGGCCGAAAGAATTACAAAAAATAATTCTCAGAGACCAGAAACCATATACAGATCTGCCAAATGCGCATCTGAAACCAATTGACTTTGAAATTGAATTCGAAGAGTTCCAGAAAAAATTCGACAACTATCAGAGCTTTCTCGATTTCCTTTCATGGAAATTCTATCCGAAAGTTTTTGAAGAGTACTATAATTTCAACAAGCAGTTTGGCGATGTGACTTCACTCCCTACTCCTGCATTTTTCTACGGAATGAAAAGCAATGAAGAGATTCTTGTCAACATCGGAAGAGGAAAGACGTTGTTGATTCGTTTACTTTACATTTCAGACAATGTAGATGAGAATGGAAACAGAACTGTATTCTTCCGTTTGAATGGTCAAACACGTTCCATTGAAGTGAAGGACCACAAAGCTAAAGTTGAGAAGATCTCACATGTTAAAGCTAAAGGCGATAATCATATTGGTTCTCCATTGCAAGGTCGACTTACGAAGATCTTTGTGAAAGAAGGTGATCTGGTAAAAAAGAATGCGCCACTGTTTACGATCGAAGCAATGAAAATGGAAACCACCATTACCGCATCAGCAGATATCAAAGTCAAGAAGCTTCATTTGAATGAGGCTACGATGGTGGAGAATGATGATCTGGTTTTAGAAAAGGAGTGAAAATTTTTAACACAAGAACGCAAGTTCACAACGAGATCACGGAATTATCTCTGCGCTAAATCTGCGAGTTCTGCGAGATCTGCGGGAAATAAATTAAGCGTGATTTTTTTCTCCCGCAGATCTCGCAGAACTCGCAGATTTAGTGCAGAGCTTTTTAATCCTAGATCTACTTGTAGACTTGCGCTTAAAAAAAAGATTATCTTAAAAGGTTTGCTTCTTTGGGCCGGCGACAAATTCCTTCAGATAAAACGGCTCAAACAAACCCACATTTTCAAATTCGGAATTTTTGAATTTTTGTTCAGAAAGTCCGGCCATGAATTCGGCTTGCGGCATAAAGCCTTCCTGAATTTCCATTCCCTGATCAGTCTTGAATAATTCCCTGCATTTATCAGCACCATCACCTCCAAGCAATAATTTTTGTTTGTCTCTGAAAGTTGAATAATAATTTTCATCAACAACTATTGCCTGCGGTTCACTCAATCTGTTTTTCTGCTGATCATAAACTGCACTGTAAACTTCCATTCGTCTTGCATCAATCATTGGAACCAAAAGATCATTACTTCCGGCATTCATTCCATATGCCATTGCGTCGAGCGTATTGATAGCGATCAAAGGGAGATCCAAAGCGTAACATAATCCTTTCGCTGTACTGACGCCTATTCTTAAGCCTGTATAAGAACCGGGACCGCTGCTGACGGCAATTGCATTCAGATCTTTCAAACTGAAACCGGCCTGATCAATTACTTCCTGAATAAAAACGTTTATCTTTTCTGCATGTGAATAGCCGCTGTTGATGCTTCTTGCTGCAATTACCTTTCCATCGGAAGCCAGAGCAACTGAGCAATTGGTCGTTGCAGTTTCGAGTGAAAGAATGAGCGGCATGCGGCTATTTTTTCTCGGCAGAATAAAGTTTATCTTTCTGAACTACTTCTACAGCATCGCCATCTTTTAATGTTTTTGCGATCATACTATATGGTGCAGAAACGATTTCCTGTCCTTCTTTCAATCCGCTTTTTATCTCGATGTGATTGTTATCCTGAATTCCGATTACAACAGGAATAAGTTTTACTTTTCCATTTTCAATTGCAAAAACACATTCAAGATCTTTCTTCTCTACTTCTTCTGTTTTATTCTTGGAATCTTTGACTTCCATTTCACTCTGGTCTTTCATTTCCTGATTACCAAACGATTTTGAATCTGAAGCCATGTTACCTGTCGTATCGCGTGTCGTAACAGATTGAATTGGTACTGACAACGCATTTGAAACACGCTTCGTGCGGATATCTACTGTTGCAGACATACCGGGATTAAAAACATTTCTTTCAGGATGATCTTTGTCTAAGATATCAACATAAGAATCACGCAACACTCTTACTTTAACAGTAAAGTTTGTTACCTGATCTACGCTTAACCCACTTACATTTGCAGAGTTTGCAACTTCAGTGACAACACCTTTAAACTTCTTACCGATGTATGCATCAACTTCTATGATCGCTGTATCTCCAACATGAACTCTCACAATATCATTTTCATTTACATCAACACTAACTTCCATTTCATTCAAGTCCGCAAGAACAAACATCTCCGTTCCCGCCATCTGTGAGGTTCCAACAACACGTTCACCTTGTTCAACACCTAATTTTGAAATCGTGCCATCAACAGGAGCAAAAATTGTAGTCTTCCTTAAATTATCCTGTGATTCTTTTACTGTAGCTTCAGAACTTCTGACACCAAAATCAGATGCAGAAACATTTTGAATGGAAGCATCAACTTCTGCTTTCGCAACTTCATAAGCAGACCTTACAGATTCCCAATCGGAAGCTGAGATCAGTTTTTCTTCATATAACTTCTGGTTTCTTTCAAAAGTCAGTCTGGTTTTTTCTAATTGAGACTTCGATTGCAACAATCTTGATTTTGCATTTTCAAGATTTGCTTTAGAAGAATTAAGGGCTGCATTCGCTCTGTCGAGATAAGACTGATAAATATCCGGAAGGATCTTAGCAAGTAATTGTCCTTTCTTTACACGATCGCCTTCTTTCACATGAAGTTCAACGATCTCTCCGGAAACATCAGGCGAGATCTTTACTTCTACTTCAGGTTGAATTTTTCCGCTGGCAGAAACGATCTCGATAATATCACGCTTCTCTACTTTCTCCGTTGCTACCAATTTCTTTTCTGCACCGCCAATCCAGCCGGCTTTTTTTCCGATAATTGCAAATACGATCAGCACGATCACAATTATGATCAGCCATTTTAAAATATTATTTTTCTTCTTCTGCATATGTCAGAAATTAAAATGTCAGTGGATTTCCCTGGTAAAAATCAATGATCTTCACACGGAAGATATAATCATACTTCGCCTGCAACAGATCAGTCTGAGCTTTAGCGAAATTATTTTTTGCTGTTAAATAATCAATTGTTGAAATTGAACCGAGGTCCAGACTTCTCTGACTGAATTTAAATGATTCATCAAGTGCTTCAACACTTCTTTGTCCTGCAATAAACTTCTTATAGGAAGAGGAAGCGTCAATTACTGCCTGTTGCACGCTTTTGTATAAATTCTTTTTATTCGACTCATGATTCAGTTGAGTGATCTTATAATTGAGCTTAGCTCTGTTCACATTACTTCGCGCAGCAAGTCCATTGAAAATCGGAACTTGCAAAGTAATACCAACTGATTTTCCCAGATTATTATCGATCTGATCATTGAACGGTGTTTCGCTGTAAACAGGTGTGATATTCGGAGTTACAGTATAAACATCTTCTCCATTGGAAGTGTAACCGGTAAGAGTTGTGATTGGAGGACCGGTAGTAAAATCTACTATTCGCTGACCGGAGTTTGAGTAGTTTGTACTCAAAGATCCGCTGGCACTGATCCGCGGGTAATAATTTCCTCTGGCAATTGCCAACGACTTTTCTGAACTTAAAACTTTGTATTCAGAACTTTTTATATCCGG
>ERZ795044.1795-NODE-1795-length-19209-cov-6.581132_pt1 | contig 19209 bp, 15 predicted proteins | sample MGYA00375128_ERZ795044 | MGnify/ENA primary metagenome ERZ795044 (study PRJEB30173, sample SAMN05720213) | anaerobic digester metagenome | isolation source: active sludge of municipal wastewater-treating anaerobic digesters | place: USA | collected 2014-12-22 ... | reverse complement strand
GCAAACTCTGGACTCCTTAAAAGCAACAGGGATTATTGTTGAAGTAAATACCCGGGGTCTATACCAAAATAAATCAACCACCACCTATCCCAGTCCATGGATTCTTGCACAAATCAAAGCAGCAGGGATTCCTATTACGCTTAGTTCAGACGCCCATTATCCCAAACAATTATTCAACGAGTTCTCTGAAACGGCACGATTATTAAAATCTATCGGGTTTAAGCATGTAAGCATTCTACTACAAGGAACATGGCAGCGGGTTGACTTCGATGAATATGGATTACTCCTTGATTAATCGGAAATCAAAACTCTCAAACTGGCTTGAGCAAACCCATGGAGTTTGGTTTACTGTATATGCTTCTATCTCCGCCTTCTGTCTTTATACGTGTGTTTATGCGTTTCGTAAGAGTTTTGCAGTCGCCTCTTTTGAGGGCATCTCATACCTGAGCATTGACTACAAAGTCTGGCTCGTTACATTTCAGGTTATCGGATATGCCATGGCCAAATTTATTGGCATCAAAGTAATTTCCGAATTGAAAGCACACGCTCGCGGTTTTGGTATTTTGTTAATGGTGGGTATCGCAGGAATATCATGGTTATTATTTGCGATTGTGCCTGCCCCTTATAATATAATATTTCTCTTTACTACCGGACTACCTTTGGGCTTGGTGTGGGGAATGGTATTCGGTTATCTTGAAGGAAGGAGAATGACGGAAGTTCTGGGTGCCTCATTATCCGTAAGTTTCATTTTCTCAGCGGGCCTTTGTCGCTCAGTGGGAGCATACGTGATGCGCGATTGGGGTGTTAGTGAATACTGGATGCCCTTTCTGGTTTGTTGTCTCTTTTTATTCCCCTTACTAATTTTTCAGTACCTGTTGGATAAACTTCCTCCCCCATCTGAAATGGATGAACAGTTGCGAACCAAACGATTACCTATGAATAGAGAAGAGCGAAAAAAATTTACAGCAACTTTCCTGCCTGGAATTGCGCTCTTCACGTTATGCTATGTACTACTAACAGCCTTTCGCGATTTCAGAGATAACTTTTCCAGGGAGATCTGGGATTCTTTGGGCCTGGGCAACAACCCATCCATCTATACTACAACAGAAATACCAGTTTCACTATTTGTGCTAGTCTGCATGGGCAGTCTCATGTTGATTAAGAATAATAAAATGGCTCTGATGGTGAATCATATTATTATTGGATTGGGTATGGTTTTAATTGGAGTATCCAATTTGCTTTTTGAAGCAGAACTAATCAATGCCCCACTCTGGATGATACTGGTTGGGATTGGGCTTTACCTTGGTTACATACCGTTCAATAGTATTTTCTTTGATCGCCTTATCGCGACTTTTAAATACATCGGTACAGTAGGGTTTATTATGTACGTAGCCGATTCTTTTGGGTACCTGGGCAGCGTAGCCGTTTTATTCTATAAAGAATTTGGTCAGGCCAATCTCAGTTGGTTAGATTTCTTTATATCGGGTGGGTATATAATTTCTGTAGTTGGTACCTTCTTGATTTTAGGCTCAATGCTTTACTTCCACCTGAAGCATAAACAATGGGTCAGCAACACTAACGGGAAGCAACCATTTCTGTAAACTCCCGATTGTATTCCTGGACGATAAGAATTGCTGTTTTTTTCTGATTCAAATCTAGTCTTTCGGTTTTAATCCATTGGTCCAGATCGGGTCTCGAACTCAAAAGATCGGGAAATACCTTTTTCTTAAACTTCCTGATCGGCACCAGGCTTTCTTCATGATAAACATAGTACGTGTAATCGGTCTGATCGTTCTTAGGATGGCGATGATCCTGTATTCTAACAACATTATACTTTCCTTTCACGACAATCTCATAAAATGAATTCAATCCACGAAGTGAATCCCGAATACTCATGAACTGCCGATTGATATTTAGCTGCACGTCATAAAATCGAAATGAACTTATTTTATACGAAGGAAGAACTTCTATCTGATTGGCTGATCGGAATACAAGTGTGTTAAAGTCCAGATGAACCATAATCTCACCCACTAATACGATGTTTGTAGTTAAAACTATTGAACCCTTATTCCAAAGCTGGGCTGACTGGCTGAATGAGGCGGTGGAGAGTGCGATTAGAAGGTAAATCAGGCTATGTCTCATTCAAGTTAACACTTGGTTAACATGAAGATAACAATTTAGAAATATTAATAAAATTGCTTCCCTCTTTTTTTCAGGAAATACCCAGGATAGGAAGTAGTTCCGGTAGCTGTTCTATAAGATGCGTGTGTGGCTCCAGAAGCAGATTCTTGCGCGAATATGAACCTGTAGTAACGCCAACCACCCAATGGCAGCCAGCCCTGGTTCCTTCATTCATATCTGAAGCGGTGTCTCCTACTTTAGCAACACGCTTCACATCCGTAACACCCGTGCGTTTCATAGCTTCAAAAATTAAATCCGGATAGGGCCTCCCATTTTCAACTTCATCGCTTGTCACACTTGCGTCAATCAGATTTCTCTCAACCCAGCCCATCCTTTTAAGTAAAGCATTTGTTATCTGACGGTCGAACCCGGTGTCAACGGCAATTTTAATTCCATGTGCCTTCAAGGAAGCAAATGTCTTACTCACACCTTCCTTTTCACCTACCGTATCATCAGTCTCATAAAAAGAAATCATCTCAACAACAAAATCAGTATGGATCTGTTCGATAAACTGATCTGTTATGCGTGGATAATTCTTGTCTTCAAGAAGCTTTCTAATGGCTACAGGCTTCGGAGTACCCATGATTACATTAGCTTCTTCTAACGTTATCTCAAAACCATTTCTCCTGAGAGCAGATTGTAGTACCCGGTGCACATCCTGATTATCTTTTACAGTAGTGCCAGCCAGATCAAAAACTATCAGTTCGGGGTGCATCGGTGATTTTTTAACTTACTAATTATAGATATTCAAGAGCCCTGTAACTCATTGCTCAATTCCAACGAGGGGAAGCATTTCAGAAAGATGTTGAACAAGATGCGTGTGGGGACCCTTTTGCAGTTCCTCATGAGAATAGGCACCCGTTGTTACACCAATTACCCAACCACAACCAGCAGCTGTTCCTTCCTGCAAATCAGATAAGGTATCGCCCACCTTAGCTACCGCCTCAACATCAGTAACCCCGGTTAGTTCCATGGCCCTGTAAATCATATCTGGATGAGGCCGGCCTTTCGCCACTTCATCGCTTGTAATGCTGCCATCAATCAATCCATTCTTCTCCCAGCCCATTCGTTCGAGCAAGGGCACCACTATGGCACGATCAAAACCAGTATCTACAACGACTTTTATACCCTGTTCTTTGCAAATTCTAAAAACATCGCTGGCTCCTTCTTTTTCCCTAACGGATGCATGACGTTTATAAAAAGCTGTCATTTTCGATACAAAGTGTGCATGCATTTCAAGTACGAGCATTTCACTGATGTAGGGATACCTGTGATGTTCCAGCAACTTTCGAATAGCTTCTGGTTTGGGAATACCCATAACCTGATTAGCCTCATTGATACTAATGCGTAAGTGTATTTTCTTAAATATGCTTTGTAAAACACGATGTACGTCCTTGTTATCATTGACTGTAGTACCAGCCAGATCAAAGACAATCAATTTAGGCATAACCATCTACGAAAATCTGGATAAAGATTACCACAATCAATAATTCTATATGATCCTATTCTTAAGTTTTACACTATTTATTTACAAAAGTATAACATACAAATTTCGAATTAGCCCGATCATTCGGAGTTAGTTTGAAACTTGTTGCAACCTAAGAGTATGAGTGTGATTGATGATATCTTTGATTTGTATGAACGCTTTGGAGCAGCAGACTACATTGGCGAACCAGTTTCGCAATTGGAACACATGTCGCAAGCCGCTCAGCTGGCTCTTGAGGGTGGTTACGATGATGAAGTAGTTCTGGCCGCGTTCTTTCACGACATTGGTCACATTTGCGTACAGGCAACCGCAGAACAAAGTATGGCAGGCTATGGGATAAAAAGCCATGAAAAAATCGGAGCAGACTATTTACGCTCAAAAGGATTTCCTGAAAAGATTGCCAGGCTGATTGAAAACCATGTTGAGGCAAAGCGTTACCTCATGTTTAAATACCCACCTTATTTTGAAAATCTTTCTGAAGCCAGTAAGAAGACCCTGGAGTTTCAGGGTGGAATGATGAGTAAACACGAAGCAGACAGATTTGAAGCAGATCCTTTGTTTGAATTAAGCATCTTATTAAGAAAATGGGACGAAGAAGCCAAAATCATGAACGTTCCACTCATTGATCTCCATATGCTAAAGGAAAAATGCAAGCGAGTACTCTCAAGTTCCTTGTAATTCTAACCCTGGTATTACCTTTGCAGAGGGCATAAACTAAACCAATGGGTCTGCCCTTGTTAACGATGTTACATTTCCCGGATCATTTTCGCTTTGGCACCAGTACTTCGGCCGTACAAATCGAAACTGCTGATAATCATGACTGGCAGGGATTTACTGCACGCGACACTTCTGTTTTTACAAGAACCACAGATCATGAGTTGCATTGGGAAAAAGATGTAGAGATTATTTCAGGGCTTGCTCCTAATTATCGCATGAGCTTTATGTGGAGCCGATTGCAAAAATCTCCATTAGCTTCGTTTGAGCCAGATGCTGTAAATGAGTATAGAAAACTATTAATACTCTTAAAGAAACGTGGCGTGGATATCATGCTTGTGCTGCATCATTTTGCCAATCCTGTTTGGTTCAGTGAAAAAGATGGTTGGTCAAATCCGCAAAGTGTTGTGTGGTGGTTAGATTACGTGAGTAAAGTAATTGATGAATTCGGTGAATTCGTGTCACTATGGAATACTTTTAATGAGCCAAACCTTTATATCAGTCTTAGTTCATTGGCTGGATTATTTCCACCTCAAAAAACTAATCCTTTCTATGCCTGGCGTGTATTAAATAACATGAGCCTTGCCCATAAAGCTGCTTATGAAATGCTTCAGATGCGCACACCTAGCAAACCGGTGGGTATTTCGCATAATGCCTCTATTCTTGAAGCTGATAACCTCTTGGGTAAGTTACCCGCTAAAATATCCGACTGGCTGTATATGGATTTCATTCCAGGTTGGTTTGAATCATGTGATTTTTTTGGACTGAGTTATTATTCACGCATCGGGTATGATCCGTTTCCCGTCACCTATTTGAACACCCCTGAAAAAATCACTAAACGTGGGAAGCCGTACGATGATATGTGGGAATATTATCCAGAAGGCCTTGGCATCTGCCTGGATCGGTACTGGAAAAGATTTCGCAAACCCATCATTATTACAGAAAACGGAATGTGTACCTCCGATGACTTAAAGAGAATTAATTCAATCTATGATTACATGAAGATTATACATTCTTGTATTGAAAAAGGAATAGATATCCGCGGCTACTACCACTGGAGCGCCTGGGATAATTTTGAATGGAACCTGGGACCCTCCTATCGCTTTGGCCTTTACGCTTGCGATCCCCAAACAAAAGAACGCACCAAACTTCCGAGTGCCGATATTTACTCGTCCCTGGCCTACTCAAAAAAACTTATGATTCCCACTACTTCCGATCTGCATAAAGTTTTAGTACCCGTTCAATAGCAGGCCTGGCTGTTTCCTTATAGTTGACCTCAACCCTATTCTCAGTTTCAATCCAATCTCCAATCTTAACGAGATTCTTTTTACTTACCTTCTTTATTGCTGGCACGCCCATCTGTTTTAGCGAAGCGGCATTGAAATGTTGCTCGTGCTGATTTTTCATGGGCACCACCAATAATTTTTTCCTCAGATAAAGGGCTTCCGCTGGAGTTTCAAATCCTGCACCGCATAATACACCCTGCGAAGAGGCCATGCTTGTTGTGAAGGCTTCGTTGTCTACCGGGAACACAGAAATCCTTCCAATGTGATAGGGTTTTGTGATATGCTTGGAAAATATTTGCCATTGGGTTCCTGCCAGTTTTAAGAATAGTTTTACAAGCTTCTTATCATCATAGGCCGGCAAATAGACCGTATAATGTGAATCGTTGGCCGCCTTCGTTGTACGAATCCGTTCGCGGATAACCGGGGTAAAAATATTCTGATCGTATGAAGCAAAATGAAACCCAACGCCTTCCTTAACCGGGGCATAGTTATTTAAAAACCATGTGCCAACAGGATCAAAATGTTTAGGCTTGGGTACTTTTGGCGACTGTAATGCATATTGGTGACTCAATGCTATACAAGGAACATCGCGCTTGTGACAAGCCCAGGCTGTGATGGCTTCAAAATCGTTGATGACCAGATCATATTTTTCCACGGGAAATTCCTTGATCTCGCGCATCACTCGTTTAGAGCTGTTATTCTTAAATGTTTTTATAAAATCTATCCCGCCTTTCTTGCCAAAGAAAAAACTAAGGCCTTTCGATTTATATTTAACAGGCATTGATAGTTTAATATCTGCCTGGGCTCCGCTTACAAATAAATCCAACTTTCCATAATTGGCAAGAATAGGAGCAATTTCCTCAGCTCGCGCAATATGGCCATTGCCCGTTCCTTGTATAGCGTAAAGTATTTTCACTTTTTAGGTTTAAGTAATTGTTCCATCATTTCATTGAAAAGTTCTTTGTTATCAGAACCTTTAAATCTTCGTGGAAGTTTAATTGCCTGCGCAATTTTGTCGTCACGATAATTATAAATTTTCCAGACTCCCGCATGGCACTCCAGCGCAGTGAGATTCTCAACCCAATCGCCAGAATTGAGATACATGACACTACCTTTGTCTGTAGTAATCTTTTTCATGGCTGGTTTATGGATATGCCCACATACAACATAGTCATATCCGTTATCAATAGCAATGCCTGCAGCGGTCTCTTCAAAATTATCAATAAACTGGACAGCGCTTTTTACACTGTCTTTGATTTTTTTGGAGAGTGAAATTTTTTCGCGTCCCAGCTTTTGCAAAACAAAGTTTACAAAGGTGTTGATATGAATAAGAGAATCATATCCTACAGCTCCTAGTTTGGCCAGCCATTTTGCACTCTTCATGGTAACATCAAATACATCGCCATGAAAAATCCATGCCTTCTTCGAATTGATTTTCAAAAGCAACTTGTTCTCAATCTGAAAAGAGCCAAGACGGAAGCCGGAAAACTTTCTCAGCATTTCGTCATGATTGCCAGTTAGATAAATCACTTTTGTATTGTGGGTCATCAGGCCGGTGAGATGTTTAACCACCTGCATGTGTGTCTTCGGCCAGTATCGTGTGGAGAACTGCCACATATCAATAATATCGCCATTGAGAATAACCTTGCCAGGTTCTATTGATTTTAGATATCGGAGGAGTTCTGTGGCATGGCAACCATAGGTGCCAAGATGAATGTCGGAAAGCACTACAATATCAACGGGGCGCCTTTTACTTTTTGCCATTTACTAAAGATCCGAAAAGTTATGGATTCAATTTATCCATAACTATCCCTTAGCAAAATTAAAGTCACTTCACACCAATTATTTTAAGTCAATGTTACCCTATTGTTAACCAATCCACCGCGAATTGGCTCACAAAGACTTATCTCATCGGTTACTTATTCATCAACACTGTCTGCGTAGGGTACGCAAACTCAATACCCTCAACTGCAAATGTTTTAAATATTTTCAGGTTAATGTCCTGCTGAACGTTCATGTAGTCCAGGTACTCGGATGACTCTATGAAATACACTACTTCAAAATTCAGACTATATGCACCAAACGCAGCAAAGTGAGCGCGATCGAAGGTAGCCTGTTGCTGGGCTTTTATTATTTGTTCAACTATCGCGGGTATTCGGGCAAGTACTTCAGGCTTCGTATTATAAACGATCGCCAAAGAAAACACAACCCTTCTGCGATTCATTCGCTTAAAGTTGTGTATACGCGACTTGGTAAGATCGCTATTTGAAAAAGCCAGTTGCTCTCCGTTAACACTCAACAACCTTGTGGTCTTAATACCAATGTGTTCCACGGTTCCTTTCTTATCATCCACAGTAATAAAATCACCCACCTCAAAAGGTCTATCGAAGAAAATTACAAAGTAGTTGAACAAATCGCCCAGAATATTCTGAGCCGCGAGAGCAATGGCAATACCCCCTATTCCCAAACCAGCAATAATTGTAGTGACATTATAGCCGAGATTATCAAACAAAAACAACAAGCCAACTGCCCAGATAATCGCGTTAACGATCAGCATAATGCCGTTTAGTTGTTTGAGCTTTTCCAAACCACCTTCCTGCTTACTGATAAAGGATTCCAGCGTGAGCCGTATAAATGATGAGAGCAGTCTGATCACATAAAGGGTGATCACTACAATCATCGCATTATCAATGAATTTATCGGCCTTCTCCGAAAAAGTCAGATAGCTAAGGCCTGAATAAATGGCAACAAATACCAAAATGGGCAACCCAAACTTTTCAATGCCTCTTATAATATAGTCATCAAGCTTGGTCTCCGTTTTTTCAGTCCACTTTTTAATCTGGTTTAACAGTCGACTTCTGAAAATCCGTACAAACAGGATTCCGCCAATAATAATTGCTAGTGCAATGGCATAGTTATGAACTGTGTTACCATAATATTCTTGTGCTAAAATCTCATTCATCCCTGGTTCGCGTTTTGCGTTGCAAAAATAGAAGGTTAGATGACGCTAAAAATTATACCACTAAAAGAATTTCTTCACAACCGATTGCTTCTTTCCCTAATTTTCAAATTCAAATCGGAATCTTATGAAAAAAGTACTTCTCCTGCTTTTGATCATCCCCTCTGCCTACGCTCAGCAACTTGTGCCACTCACGGTAGAAAAAATTATGCGCGACCCGAAATGGATGGGGGTTGCGCCTTCCAACATTAATTGGTCGGATGATGGCAAGCTGATTTACTTTACCTGGAATCCGGAGAACAATCCGGGCGACTCTTTATACAGTATCTCACTCTCCAACCGCACTCCGCTTAAAGTAAGTGCTGCGGTAAGAAGATCCTTGCCCTCTGGTTTTGGCTCTTATAATAAATCATACAGCAAAAAACTTTATGAAAAGGGTGGCGATCTTTTTTTACTCGAGATCCCGACCGGCAAAATAACGCAGATTACCAACACACTAGACCGCGAATCGAATCCTTCCTTTTCAGCCGATGAACGGAAAGTGCTCTTTGTAGCCAATACGAATTTGTTTAGTTGGGAGATCGGCACTGGCTCCTTTGCCCAGTTAACTGATTTTAAGAAGGGACCAAAGCGGCCTGATGCAAAATCGAGTGAGCAGGAGAAATGGCTGAAGGTCGATCAGCTTGCTTACTTCGAGGTGCTTAAGCAACGCAGCGAAAATCGAAAGGCTACAGAAAAAAATAGAAAGGCCGATCAACCCAAACGCCCTAAAGAAATTTACCTGGATGATAAAAATATCAACAATATTCAGTTAAGTCCGGATGGTAAGTTTATCACGTACGTGTTAACAAAAAATGCGAACGCTAAAAGTACAATCGTTCCAAACTATGTAACCGAGTCTGGTTTTACCGAAGATATACCTGCCCGCACCAAAGTAGGGGCCGCACAAAATATTTCTGAGTTATTTGTCTATGATATTGCTAAAGACACTGTTTTGTCTGTGAAGACGGATGAGCTTGCTGGCATTTTTGATTCACCTGAATATAAAAAAGACTATCCTTCAAAGGCAAAAGCCGATACCAAAGAAAAGAAACCTGAAGCTCGTTCACTTTCTTTTTCCGGATTAGTCTGGTCTACGGATGGAAAAAATAATGTGCTTGTGTTACGTTCGCATGACAACAAAGACCGTTGGATTGTATCGCTTGATCTTGCTACCCGGAAATTTAAACTCATCGACCGGCAGCATGATGAAGCCTGGATTGGCGGACCGGGCACCGGTGGGTTTTTCGGTGGCGCTAATGTGGGCTGGCTGGCTGATAACAAATCAGTGTGGTTTCAATCTGAAGAAACGGGTTACTCTCATTTGTATGTAGCCGATTTTACGTCTGGGAAAAAACAGGCTCTTACTTCAGGTAAGTATGAAGTTCAATCGGTTGATCTATCGCACGATAAAAAATTCTTCTACCTAATAACCAACGAAGTACACCCGGGTGAAAAACATTTTTATAAACTCCCGGTAACGGGTGGTAAAGCAGAAAAACTAACTACTCTTACAGGCGCACACGAAGTTTCACTCTCACCGGATGAAAAGTGGTTAGCCTACCGATACTCGTACAGCAATAGACCTTGGGAACTTTATCTTCAGGAAAACAAAGCCGGTGCTAAAGCAATTCAAATTACCAATTCACTCACCGCTGAATTCAATTCATATGCCTGGCGCGATCCCGAAGTAACAACCTTCAAAGCGCGTGATGGTGCCGATGTGTATACGCGCGTTTACAAACCAGAAAAACCAAATGGTGCTGCAGTCATTTTTGTGCATGGCGCGGGCTACTTGCAAAATGCACATAAGTGGTGGAGCAGTTATTTCCGCGAATACATGTTTCACAATTTACTTGTAGATAAAGGGTATACCGTGCTAGATATGGACTATCGCGCAAGTGCAGGTTATGGTCGCGATTGGCGTACAGGCATCTACCGTTTCATGGGTGGAAAAGATTTGACGGATAACGTGGATGGTGCAAAGTGGCTCACTGAAAAGCATAACATTGACCCCAAACGCATTGGAGTATATGGTGGTTCCTATGGCGGCTTCATCACGTTGATGGGTATGTTTACTACACCAGATGTTTTTGCAGCAGGTGCTGCACTAAGACCCGTTACCGATTGGGCGCAATACAATCATCCGTACACGGCCAATATTTTAAATGTGCCTTATATGGATAGTGTTGCCTATGTAAAAAGTTCTCCGCTCTATCATGCCGAAGGATTAAAAGGACATTTGCTCATCTGCCACGGAATGGTGGATGTGAACGTTCATTTTCAGGATGCGGTGAAACTTTCTCAGCGACTGATTGAACTGGGCAAAGACAATTGGGAGCTGGCAGTATACCCGATGGAAGATCATGGCTTTGTTGAACCCAGCAGCTGGATAGATGAGTATAAGCGAATTTTAAAGTTGTTTGAAGAGCATTTGAAATGAGGTCTTTGATTACGGTAGGCCTTATTAGATGACTTTGATTCAAGTCAATTATTTACTATTTTTGACATGAAATCAAGTCAATGGAATTAGGTCGATTATACACTTTTCAGGCCAATCTGCTCAAATCAACGAGTCGTGAATTCACACGATTTCTGTTTGAGGAGGTGAATTGGAAACAACGCATGTTGGGAATCCGCGGTTTGCGCGGTACAGGAAAAACAACCATGCTGTTACAACATCTTAAGTTTAATCTTAAGGAAAAAGGACTATACGTAACAGCCGATCATCCATGGTTCTATGATCATACTCTGTTTGATCTTGCTGAAACCTTTGAGAAAGATGATGGTCGGGTACTATTAATTGACGAGATCCATAAATATCCCAATTGGTCAAGCGAGCTTAAGAATATTTATGATGGCTTTCCTGGCCTTCAATTAATATTTACCGCTTCTTCTGCGCTGGAAATTCAGAAAGGCGAAGCCGACCTAAGCAGAAGAGTAATATCCTATGAGCTGCCCGGGTTGTCATTTCGTGAGTACCTTAATTTCACAGGAGAATCTTCATTCAAAAAAATTTCATTGCAAGAATTACTAAAAGGCCATGAAGAAATCAATCACCAAATTCCGACATCATTTAAGCCACTTCCTTTATTCAGAAAGTATTTGCAATCTGGTTATTTCCCCTTTAGCAAATCAGAGGAGAGCGATCATTTTATCATAAAATTAAACCAGGTAATTAATACTGTACTTGAAACAGACCTTGCAAGTATTGAACAGTATACAGCGGGAAATGTAGTGCAGATAAAAAAACTTCTCGGAATCATCTCCGAGTCAGTTCCATTCACGCCCAACATTAGCTCCCTGGCAAGCAAAATGAAAATGGGACGCGATACCGTCAACCTGTTTTTACTTCATCTGGAACGAGCCCGGCTGCTTAATCTTTTACATTATTCCACAAAAGGAATAGCTGCTTTACAAAAGCCAGATAAAATTTATCTCGAAAACACAAACCTCAGCTACGCATTAAAAGATCAACCCGAAAAAGGCTCGTTAAGAGAGACGTTCTTTCTCAATCAAATGAGAAATGCAAAATATCAGGTCCATCTGGCACCGGAAGGTGATTTTCTTATTGAAAAAAAATGGACTTTTGAAATCGGTGGGAAAACTAAAACTGATCATCAAATAAAAAAGACAAAGAACGCATTTCTGGCTTTGGATGATATTGAATATCCATATCAGAATCGAATCCCCCTTTGGCTTTTTGGATTTCTGTATTGAAAATTCAACAGATGACTCACAAAGCTTACCCCACCGGAAAGAATCAGGTATAAACAGCACGGTGCTTACGTTGGTGGTAAGCAAAGGATGATCGCTTTGCCATACCTTGTTTCTTCATTTATAATCAAACACCCCAATCCATGAGACTTTTAATTCGTTTTGTTTTTTTTGTTTGCCTTACGCTTTCGTCCATGCTGCATGCAAACGCCCAAGGCACTATGCTCCTGCGCCAACCTACCATCAGCAACGCTGACATTGTATTTGTCTATGCCAACGACTTATGGATTGTAAGCAAAGATGGTGGCGATGCCCGAAGACTTACCAGCAACGAAGGCGCAGAGAGTAATCCACATTTCTCGCCAGATGGAAAACTCATTGCATTCACGGGTCAGTATGATGGTAACACTGATGTGTATTTAATTCCAACGGAAGGCGGACAGCCCACACGGTTAACCTGGCATCCTGGAGCAGATCAGGTTACCGGCTGGACACCCGATGGAGAATCCATTTTGTTTGCAACTAGTCGCGAAGGGGTGTTACCTACCCTCGAATCGAAAATTTATAAGATCAATAAGAAGGGTGGTGTGGAGGAAGCGGTCGCTATTCCACGTGCCGTAGCCGGAGAAATTTCGGAAGATGGAAAATCAATCGCTTACCAGCAAATTGGTTTCTGGGATCCTGAATGGCGCAACTACCGCGGTGGACAAGCAAAGCCAATCTGGATTGTAGATCTGAAAAACTATTCTCTCAAGATGACACCCCAAACGGATAATGAACGTCATACCGATCCGGTGTGGTTAAACAATGTGGTTTACTTTTTATCCGAGCGTGATTATGCCAACAACATCTGGTCGTACAATCCTGCCAACAGCGAATTAAAACAACTCACCTTTCATACCGACTTCGATGCAAAAAGTTTAGATGCCGGTGGAGGTCAAATCGTATATGAGCAAGGTGGGTATTTACATTTGCTCAATCCGGCTAACGGTACCACAAAAAAATTACCGATTAATGTACGGGGCGATTTTCATTGGTCGCGGGCACGCTGGCAAGAGATAAAGCCAACGTCATTACAAAATGCTTCACTATCGCCTACCGGCCAGCGGGCATTGTTTGAATACCGAGGAGAAATTTTCACCGTGCCTAAAGAAAAAGGTGATTGGAGAAACATTACCAAATCTTCCGGTGCGGCCGATCGCTATCCTGTATGGTCGCCTGATGGAAAACGAATTGCCTGGTTCAGTGATGCCAGTGGTGAATATCAATTGATGATCACCGATCAGGAAGGACTGGAAAAACCTAAAGCTATAACCATCCCTAATCCTACCTTCTTCTTTCAACCGGCATGGTCGCCCGATAGCAAGTACATTGCCTTCACGGATACAGATTACAATTTATGGTTTACCGATGTGAACACCGGGGCCACTAAAAAAGCAGACACCGAGCGCTATGCACATCCAAACCGGTCACTCAATCCCGTTTGGTCTCCCGACAGCAAATGGATTGCCTATGCACGGTTGATTGATAGTCATTATAAAGTAATCAAAGCACACAATGTAGAGACCGGGCAAAATTTGCAACTCACCGATGGCATGGCCGATGCAATCTCACCCGTATGGGATGCCACCGGAAAATATTTATACTTCCTCGCCAGCACCAACTATGGTTTGAATACTGGCTGGTTGGACATGAGTTCATACGACAGACCTGTTACACGCGCATTGTATCTCATTGTGTTGAGCAAAGATGAGGTATCCCCGCTCCTGCCACGCAGTGATGAAGAAAAAGAAAAACCAAAGGAAGATAAGAAAGAGGGAACTCCCGTTGTAAAAATCGATATGGATGGAATCGCTCAGCGCATTCTGGCGGTGGATGTCCCCCTACGAAATTATTCCGAGCTGATCAGCGGCCCTGAAGGGTATTTATTCTATACCGAGAGCGTTGCCAATCAACAAGGCGAAACGTTGCATCGTTACAACTTTAAAGATCGCAAGACAGAAGTCTTTCTTTCTCCAGTCAATGATGCTACGGTTTCCAACGACCGCAAATCAATACTTTATCGCAGCAATGCTACATGGGGTATCCTCGGAACCAGCGATTCCAACAAAAAAATTGGGGATGGGAAACTGGAGACACTGGCCTCCATGAAAGTAAAAATCGAACCGCGTGAAGAATGGAAACAAATTTTCCGCGAGGGCTGGCGCTATCAGCGCGATTTTCTATATGTAAACAACACCCATGGCGCACCATGGAATGATGTTTATAAATGGTATAGCCCATGGGTAGAACATGTACAACATCGCACCGATCTGAATTACATCGTAGATATTCTGGGGGGCGAAGTTGCGGTAGGTCACAGTTATACCAGTGGTGGTGATTTTCCTGCTATTGAAAATGTGCCGGTAGGTTTGTTAGGTGCCGATTATGAAATCGATAAAGGAAATTATCGGTTCAAAAAAATCTTTACCGGTGAAAGCTGGAACCCTGAACTGAAAGCACCATTACGCGAGCCCGGCATTGGCGTAAAAGAAGGTGATTATTTACTTGAAGTAAATGGCGTGGCCATTTCTTCATCAGAAAATTTTTACAAATATTTTGAAGCTACTGCCAACCGTCAAACCAAATTGCGCGTGAACAGTAAACCGGGTCTTGAAGGTTCGCGTTTGGTAACAGTTGTGCCGGTGGAAAGTGAAAATCAATTGCGCATGATGAACTGGGTAGAAGGCAATCGTAAAAAAGTAGATGAACTATCGGGTGGAAAAATTGCCTACATCTATGTGCCCAATACAGGTCAACCTGGCTATACTTCTTTTAACCGTTACTACTTTGCACAGCAAGATAAGAAAGGGGCTGTGATTGACGAGCGTAACAATGGTGGTGGCTCGGCAGCCGATTACATGGTAGACATCATGGCTCGCAATCTTCACGGCTACTTTAACAGTAAGGTTGGTGATCATCGTCCGTTCCTTACACCCAATGCCGGTATCTTTGGTCCAAAGGTAATGTTGATCAACGAGCGTGCAGGTTCGGGTGGTGATTTACTTCCTTACCTGTTCAATAAAATGAAGATTGGTCCGCTGATAGGTACAAAAACCTGGGGCGGACTTGTAGGCACGTGGGACACACCCCCGTTTGTTGATGGCGGAAGAATGGTTGCGCCCCGCGGTGGTTTCTATGATGTGAATGGGCAGTGGGCGGTGGAAGGTGTTGGTATCTCACCCGACATTGCTGTAGAACAAAATCCGGCAGATGTGATCAAAGGCAGAGATCCACAACTGGAGCGTGCCGTGCAAGAGGCGTTGACATTATTGAAAACTCAAAGTGTTGAACTAAAACCAGAACCGGCTCCACCAGTAAAATATAAAAGACCCGTGAAGAAGTAGTAGAAAGCGTTAAAGCTTAAAGTCAACCTCCATCAAGGTTTCGGTTGATAAATGAAAAGCAACTCTGAGAGAGTTGCTTTTTTTGATCTCCATTGGGGTTGCTTTTTTTGAGTGCCGGATTTGAAGTAACTTTAACAGAGCTCAGCATATTATAGCCGGATTCAACCAACTCCATGATGAAAAATTTACTGTTGTTTATTGCGATTGCTGTTGTTTTTGCAAACTGTCAGAAACCTGACACAAAAAACACGGAAAATCAAATTGTAATTGGAACGATCGATAGTCTTCATTCAACCATCCTGAATGAAACCCGAAAAATCTGGGTTTACGTTCCGCCCCATACTTCTGAAAAAACGAAATACCCGGTCTTGTATTTATTAGATGGCGATGGCCACTTCGATTCTGTTACCGGCATGATTAAACAGCTTAGTACAATAAATGGAAACACGCTCACCCCTGAAATGATTGTCGTGGGTATCCCCAACACGGATCGCACACGCGATTTAACCCCCACCCATGTGAATATAGTGTTTGGTGACAGCACATTTTCGAAGACTTCCGGGGGTGGCAATAAATTTTTCGATTTTATTGAACAGGAATTGTTTCCCTTTATTGAAAAAAAATATCCTTCCACCAGCTATAAAACTTTTGTAGGTCATTCGCTGGGCGGACTGATGGTGATTGACGCATTGGTTAAGCGACCTCAGTTATTTACCAACTATATAGCCATTGACCCCAGCCTGTGGTGGGATAATCAACTATTATTGAAACAGGCTGACTCAGTGCTGTCAAAAAATAAATATGATGGAAAATCATTGTTCGTAGCCGTAGCCAATACCATGGACGAAGGCATGGATGTAAAAAATGTAACTAAAGACACTACAGAGGTCACCTTACACATCCGATCTATTTTACAATTCGCGACCGCTACGGATACCAAAAAAGACAACGGTCTTCATTTTGGATGGAAATATTATAGTGACGATGATCATGGCAGTGTACCGCTGATTGCTGAGTATGATGCCCTGCGCTTTCTGTTTCCCTGGTATAAACTTAAAGGCCTGGCTAAATTCTTTAATCCGACATCCAAAGCCACACCTGAAGATTTAATTGCAATGATCACTTCTCATTACGAAAATGTATCTACCCATTTTGGGTATACAGTGCTACCGCCCGAAGAATTTATTAATTCCATCGGCTATGCATTTTTATCAACCAAACCTGATCATGCTCATTCCCTGTTTGAGTTGAATATCAAAAACTATCCGGCCAGCGGCAATGTGTATGATTCCATGGGGGATTCTTACCTGGCAAAGGCCGATACCCTCAAAGCCATTGAACTATTTACAAAAGCTATCGAAGTTGGTAGTCCCGCCACCAAAGAGAAATTAGAAAAATTAAAAGCGGGAAAACGACCTGGTGTTTGAGTGTCAGTCAAAGGCTGGTAAGAGCCTCAGCCTTTGTATAGCCATCCCTCCGTTGATGTTGGACGCCTGACCACATCAACTATGAATTGTCATCCCGGTCAAGTTAACTGAATCGTAAACACAACAATACTCTTCAATACGCGAACCGGGATCCCCTTGAAGTGAAATGAGAGCGTGCCTATGAAAAACCTTACTGCGAACGATCGGGATACCGGTTCGGATTTGAATTAACTCAATTATTGAAAAAAATCACCCGACCGGACAACTTCGTTGCAGAGTGTGTCTAACTATCCTATGAAAGTGTAACTCCTACTTCGCAGCTACCTGAAAGGCACGCGTACCGTTTTTTTCTACTTCCCGAAGGGTGCGCATTTGTTTCATTTCCTCCAGCATTTGCTGCAAGGTAGCGTCCTGCTCTGCGCGGAGGTGTTCCTTGATTTCAGCATACGTCTTTAGGCCGTTGGGTTCTTTCCTGAAATTGGTAATGAAGTTAAGGATGTCAATCTTTTTCATAGAAAAGAAAAATCAATTTAATTGGATAGCACCTGTAACGAAAAATATTCCTTTCGGGATGCGCGCTACTGTTCAATGCGCGAAATAATTTTTACATCCCTTTAATCGACTGCAATGCTGCCTCTGCCGCATACTTCACATCATTGTTGCGGGAAATCGACAGTACCCGCTGTATCGATTTCTCTGCAATCGCAGCATCTTTGCCGATTTTTCCCAGCAAGGTGATTAATTGAAATTGAAGCCCTCCGTCCTGGTCTGTAGTCTTATCGAGCCTTGCCATGAGCGGCTTTACCGCGGGCTTCCCGATTTTTGCCAGTGCTTCCTTTGCAACTTCGGTGTCGTTCCCATAATGCGGAAGAACACTGATCATATAATCAATCGCTTTAATATCCGCTGTTTTACAATGGCCTAATACCTCAATATCCAGTGTTTGAATTTCGTTCATGGTGCCACGGTCTTCCAGGCTGCGTTTATTCAGCAACGCGATCAGTGTAGATTCAATCTTTTTGGGCGGAGTTTCCATCAGCACAAGCAACTTCATTATCCGAAGTTGTTCCTTCAGGTTGTTGCCTTTTAAAATCTCGTCCGCCTCTTCAAGCGTTGGAATTACCCCCGGTATGCGAATGTTATACCTGACACAAAAATTAATGCGATCATCTTTTTGGCTTGGGTAAGGTGTCGCCAACGCATAGGTTGAGAACCTGTCATGACAACGTTGGGTAAGAACCCGCAAGTCAGCCTCCGGAAATTCCTTTCGGATTATTTCGTTTTGACTTTCATTGTAGGTTAGGTTGTAATTCCATGCAAAGTCGTAGAGCTGTTCATGTGCTTTAGGATACTCATTCGCATTTACAAACGTGGCAAGCCAACCTATCAATTCAGTCTTTCGCGCGGGTCGGGTTTCTTCTTTATACATCGATGACAGTTCACTGAATAACGTGACCTTCAGTTTATCGTCCAGCACCAGGCGCGCTGAATACGTTTCATATACATGTTGTCGCAAGGGTTGGTTGCTCTTCAATCCTTCCATCATCTCGACAAAAGCAATTTCAAATGTTACAGGCCTTGGCAGTCCCAGTTTGTTTTCGGAAGCCACTTTGAAGTAGGAGGCAACGCGGGCCTTTTGTTCCTCTTCACCATTCGTTGATTTTGCAATCAGGTAGTTGATGTAACTTGAAATAGAATAATTACCAACCCGCGTAAGTGCCGCAAAGGAAGATTTCCATTCGTTCTCATCGGTATGCACATCACTGGTCAGGTACCGGACAATCTCATAAGCGCGCTCATCGCCTGCCGGGTATCGGATCGTATCCAGTGTGCGCAGCAGAAATGTTTTATAGTCAGCCGGGTCAAGTTTGAATCGCGTGAACGAATACATTACATCATAATGAAGTTTCCCACATTGATTGTCGAAGGAAGTAGCCACAGCCGCTGTGACCACCCCATTGATTTTTTCCGGTGACGATAAATCATTCAACCTTGGACGAAATTCTGCTACGCG
>ERZ795044.1786-NODE-1786-length-19244-cov-6.697170_pt1 | contig 19244 bp, 15 predicted proteins | sample MGYA00375128_ERZ795044 | MGnify/ENA primary metagenome ERZ795044 (study PRJEB30173, sample SAMN05720213) | anaerobic digester metagenome | isolation source: active sludge of municipal wastewater-treating anaerobic digesters | place: USA | collected 2014-12-22 ... | reverse complement strand
GAGCGCGAGCGTGGTGCCGTACGTGACCTCGCCCACGGGGGCGTTGCCGCTGACGGCGAGTGATGGCGGAAAGTTGACGCTGGCCCCCTCCGCCGGGGCCGGAGCGAGCACCGGCGCTGGGGGAGCGGCAGGCGGCGCCGGCCGTGCGCAGGCGGCGAGCCCCGAGGCGAGGGCGAGCGAGAGCGCGGCGAGTCGGCCAGACGGGGGGCGCATGGGGCGAAAGCTAGCCACGTCGTCCGGTGCCATGGCATGCGGTACATTCCGGATGCACCCCCGACGCCCGATCATGACGACCCCTCCGACGCCGCCCACGGAACCTGGCACGCACCCGCGTCCGCTCCCGCTCCTGCGCGCGATGATCGACGCCCTCGATCGCGATCTGCTGCAGATCGTCGCGCGCCGCATGGCGCTGGTGGCGGAGGTCGCCGCCTCCAAGCGGGAGAGTGGCCTCAAGATTCGCGACCCCAAGCGCGAGCGCGATGTGCTCGAGGATCGAGCGCGACTGGCCGACGCACTCGGGCTCCCGCGCGGTGAGATCGAGTCGATCTTCCGACTCCTCCTGCGCGCGAGTCGCGATCACCAAGCGGCGCTGCGTGCCGAGATCCCTGCGGACGAGGTGGCGCGCACGGTGGCGATCATCGGCGGGAAGGGGAAGATCGGTGGGTTGTTGGCGCGCCTCTTCGCCGACTTGGGGCACCGCGTCCTGCTGGTCGACACCGATACCGAATTGCGCGCCGCAGAGGCGGCCGCCGCCGCCGACGTGACCGTCATCAGCGTCCCGATCGAGGTGACCGAACAGGTGATCCATGCGGTGGGGCCGCACGTGCGCGACGACGCGCTCCTGATGGACGTGACGAGCGTGAAGGAGGGGCCTGTGGCGGCGATGCTGGCCGCGACGCGCGCGAGCGTGCTGGGGACGCATCCGATGTTCGGGCCGAGCGTGCACACGCTGCAGGGGCAGCGCGTCGTCCTGTGCCGCGCGCGCGGCGATGCGTGGGCCGACTGGGTCGCGCATACGTTCGTGGCGCGCGGCTTGGTGATCACCGAGACCACGCCAGTGCAGCACGACCGCGTGATGTCGGTGGTGCAGGTGCTCAACCACTTCCAGACGCAGGTGCTCGGCCTGACGCTCGCGCGCCTGGGGATCCCGCTCGAGGAATCGCTCAGCTTCACCTCGCCGGCGTACCTCCTCGAGTTGTACGTGGCGGCGCGTCACTTCGCGCAGTCGCCGGCGCTGTACGGTCCCATCGAGATGCGCAACCCGCGCAGCGCCGAGGTGACGGGCGCGTTTGCCGCAACCGCGCGTGAGGTCGGCGACATCATTGCATCTGGCGACCAGGCGGCGTTCGCGGCAATGTTCGACGAGGTGCGCGCCTTCTTCGGCGACTTCACCGGCGAGGCGCTGGAGCAATCGAGCTACCTGATCGATCGCATCGTGGAGCGGGCGTAGGGGGGCGCGACGCGCCCGCTACGCCGGCCTGACCGACCGCCCCGCCCCCAACCCCTCGCGCATTCCAGCGGCAAGCGCGACTCGCCCGTTCACCACCACCCCCTCGATCCCCACCGGGTACGCGAACGGCTGCTCGTACGTCGCGGTGTCGATCACGGTATCTGGATTGAACACGACAACATCGGCCGCCAGTCCCACTGCAAGCCGCCCACGATCGGTGATCCCCAGCCGAGATGCCGGGTACGCCGACATCTTGTGGATGGCCTGCGCGAGACTCAGCGCCTTGCGCTCGCGCACGTAGCGCCCGAGCACGCGCGGGAAGGTGCCCAGGCCGCGGGGGTGCGGGCTGCCGCGGCGGGTGGGGCCGTCGACGGCGAAGGCGCCACCGTCGCTGCACACCATGCCTAGCGGGTGCGCGAGGATGCGATCGAGGTTCTCCTCGCTCATCGCGAAGCCGACCATCCCCACGTTCAGGCTGTTGCGACGCAGGAGGGCGACGGCGACGTCGTACGGCGCCTGGCCTAACGACGTGGCGTAGCTCCCCAGGCGTTTCCCCTCGGCGGCACGGTCCTCGGCGGCGCGCACGGAGGCCACGAGCACGTTGTCCCACCCGCCGATGAGGTCGACCTTCGCCAACGTCTCGGTGCGGATGCGCGCGGCGGTCGCCGAGTCGTCGAGGCGTCGCAGGAAGGCTTGCGCCCCGCCGTCGCGGCTCCAGACCGGAAAGAGGTTGGTGAGCCCCGTCTGGTAGGCGATGTAGGGATACCGATCGAAGGCGACGTCGAGCCCCTCGCGCCGTACGCCCTCGAGTCGCGCGAAGACGGTGTCGAGCTTGCCCCAGTTGCGCGGCCCCTGCGTCTTGAGGTGCGACAGCTGCAACGGGCACCGGGCGCCGCGGGCGACGGCGATCGACTCGTCGATGGCGTCGAGCAGCTGGTCGTCCTCGTTGCGCATGTGCGTCGCGTAGGGCAGCCGGCGGGCCGCGAGCGGACGGCTCAAGGCGATGAGTTCGTCGAGGCGGGCGAAGGCCCCCGGCGTGTACTCGAGCCCCGTCGACGCCCCGCACGCCCCCTCGGCCAGGGCGCGCGTCACCAGCGCGACCATCCGCTCCACCTCGGCCGGCGTCGCCGCGCGATCGTCTTCGCCCACGACCTTCCCGCGCACCGTGCCCAACCCGATCATCGCCGCGACGTTCACCGCCGGCTGCAACTTGTCGAGCGCGGCGAACCAGGCGGCGAACGACCCGCTCTCGGCCCCCGCCCCGGCCGCGGCCCCCTCACCCCAGGCGCGCGAACTCCCGTCCTGTCCCGCGACAATCGTGGTGATCCCCTGCCGCACCAGCGACTCCCCGCGCGGGTCGTCCCACAGGTTCCCCTCGCCGTGGGAGTGGATGTCGAGGAAGCCCGGCGCGACCACGAGCCCGCGCGCATCGAGCTCACGGCGCCCCTTGTCGCGAAGGCGAGGGCCGATCGCCACGATCCGATCCCCGCGCACCGCGACGTCGGCCTCGCGCCCGGCGCCACCGCCCCCGTCGTACACCGTCCCGCCGCGAATCACCAGGTCGTAGTCGTCGCGGCGCGTCCATACCGCCGGGGCGCCGGCGATCGCCAGCATCGCCCCGGTCCCCGTCGCGAGGAAGTCGCGACGCGTGCCGGTCGCCGACGCGAGCGCGTCAGACGGCGCCATGGGTTGAGCAGGAAGTCTGTCGGTCACGGTATGCGCGCTCTCGAGTCCGGGGAGGGAGTCCTGCGATGCCCTGAGGTGGCCTTCGTGGTCTTACGCGGTGCGTCTTTGGAAGCGTTGAGCCACGGGTCGCCGCGACCGTCTGCCCGGCATGCGGCGACCCTTTGACTCGAACGATGCGCCATGCGTCGTTTAGTCGGGAGCGAGGTCGCCTTTTCACGGCGATTTCATTCCCGCATCGTACCGTACGATGCACCAGCCGGCGCTGCCAGCGTCCGCTGTCCGCCGTTTCGTCGCCGTCGATCGCAGCCCGTCGTTCCTGAAGCCCCACACCACCATGGCGTCTGCCGGACCTCGCGCGGGATCGCTCCGCGCCAAGCTCGTCGTCAATTCCGTCCTCCTGCTGTCGATGATCGCCATCTCCGCGCCGCGGGCCACCCGCGTCCCGGCGCACGAGTGGCTCTCGCTCGGCTTCGTGGTCATCCTCGCACTCCACATCCTGTACAGCTGGAACTGGGTGATCTCGGTGGCGCAGCGCTTCTTCGCGTCGATGCGGGGGAGGATGCGCTTCAGCTTCGTCTGGAACGTCGCCCTGTACGCGATGATGACGGTGGTGATGCTCTCGGGGCTCCTCATCTCCGTCTTCGCCCTCCCGGCGCTGGGCATTCCACACAACCTCGATCCATTCTGGGAAACGACGCACGAGCGCCTCGCCGATTGGCTCCTCGTGATGCTCGGCATCCACCTGGGATTGCACTGGCAGTGGCTGGTGACCGCGGTCTCGCGATTCCTCTCCGGGACGCTTGGCGCGGGCCCCAAGGGCGGGCGCGCCACGATGTGGTGGCTCGGACCGACCGGCGTGCTCACCGTCGCCGCGATCGTCTTTGGCGTGGCGACGATGGGGCTGGGCAAGACGGGTTACGCCGCGCGCCTTCGCGACGAACACCAACGGCAGGAGACCGCTCGGAAGGAAGCGCAGCGGAAGCGCGCCGCGGCCGCGGAGGCCGCCCAGACAGCCCAGGCAGCCCAGGCGGCGACGGCCGGCGGCGCGGGCGCGCTCCCCGCTCGTCCCAAGCCCCCGGCGCGACCGCGAGGGCTCTCCTTCCGGCAGCGTTATGTCGATCCGTTCATCGAGATCGGCGGACTGCTCGGCCTCCCCTTCCTGTTCACCGTCGGCCTGATGGCGGTGATGCGGCAGGGGCGGCGCGGCGCGGGCGAGGGGGCCAGCGACCCGCTGGATCAAGGCGCGATCTAGCGAACGGCGGTCACGCGGACGGATCGTATGGCGGGTCTTCTCCATCGCGAGAGCACCCGCCACCGTCCTCGTCCCGGAGCCGCACGCATGCCCGCCAGCACCAAACCCGCCCTTCCCTCGCGCGCCGCACTGGAGCGCATGCTCGACGAAGCGTATCGCGGTCCGGCGTGGCACGGCCCCTCGGTCCAATCGGCGCTGCGTGGCGTGGATGCCGAGCGTGCGTTGTGGCGCCCCGGGCCAGGGCGCCCTAACGTCTGGGAGCATGCGCTGCACTGCGCCCTGGGCAAGCACATCGTCTCCGAACGCCTCGACCCGTCGGTGCGCCCGCGATTCCCGCGCCCGCGGACCAACGCATGGTGGTCCCCCTCCCCCGATCTCCCCGACGCCGCCGCGCGCGCGCAGGCGTGGGCGGCAGATCTCGCGCTCCTCGACGCCTGCCACGAGCGACTGCTGGCCACGCTGCGTCGCGTCCCCCGCGACCGGCTCGATGCCCGGCAGGGACGCGTGACCCTCGGCGAGCAAGTCGCGGGGATGGTGATGCACGATGCCTATCACGCCGGGCAGATCGCCCTGGTATTGCGGCTGGCGGAGTCGACCGCGGGATAACGCGGCGACCTCGCGCGGCCGTGGGCCGACCTGCGGCGCCGAGTCGCCCCTCGCACATCACCGGCGACACTCGCGACGGCACCGACGGCCCCGTTCGGCGCGCGCGGCAGGGGAGCACCGGCCATGCTTGGGGATGCCGATACTCCGACTCCTCGCCCTCGCGCTGCTCCTCGCCTGCAGCGATTCCCCCACCGCCCCCCGGGTGCCGCCGGTGCTGGGCGGGGCGCGCGTCCTCTTCATCGGGAACTCGCTTACCTATGTCAACGACGTCCCGGGGCTCCTCGTCGCCATCGCGCGGCAGATGGGCGACACGTCGATCGGAACCGCCAGCGTCGCCTTCCCCGACTACGCCCTCGAGGACCACTGGAACGAGGGGACGGCCGCGCGCGCGCTGACTGATCAGCGTTGGGAGTTCGTCGTCATGCAGCAAGGGCCGTCGTCGCTCCCCGCCAGTCGCGTTCATCTCGAGGAGTGGACGCGTCGCTTCGCCCCGCTCGTTCGCGCCGCCGGTGCCAAGCCGGTGTTGTACCAGGTGTGGCCGCACGTGTCGCGGCGTGGCGATGCGCCCAACGCCTTCCTCTCGTACCAGAACGCGGCCACCGCCATCAATGGCAAACTGGCGCCGGCAGGGGCCGCGTGGGACAGCGTGCTCGCCTCGCAGGAACCGGCGCCCCTCTACTCCAGCGACGGATTGCACGCCTCCCCGTTGGGCTCCTGGCTCGCGGCGGTCGTGATCTACGCGACGCTGCGCGAGATCGATCCCATCACGCTGCCGCCCACGCTGCCACCCTCGCTCTCGGTCGCACCGCTCTCCCAGGAGCGCGTGCGGCAACTCCTGCGACACGCCTCGGCGGCGATGACGGTCGCCGCGTCGAAGGGGAGCACCGCGCGCCGCGCGAGCGCGCCGCCGCGGCTGCGCCCGTGAGCGCGCGTTAGGCTCGGGCCACCATCGACGGCGCCGCGGACGACGCGTTCACCTGCGGGGGCACGGGCGCCGTCGGCGCCGGCCGGGAGAGCGGAAGGACGACCGTCACCTCCGCCCCCCCTCCGGTGCGCGTCGCCAGGTTCAGCGTCGCGAGCCCGTCATACAGTCGCTCCAGTCGATCGCGCAGGTTCCGGAGCCCCACCCCGTTCCCGCGGGTCGAGGCGCGCGGTTGCGGCCCCGCGCCGTCGTCGCACACCGCGAGCTGCAAACCCTCGCCCACGCTCCGCGCCACGATCTCCACGCGCCCTCCGGCCGCCCGCGGCGCGACGGCGTGGACCAGCGCGTTCTCCACCAGGGGCTGCAGCACGAAGGCCGGCACGTCGACGTCGAGCAGCGCCTCGTCCACCGACCAGTCGACCGTCAGTCGCTCACCGAAACGCACCTGCTCGATCTCCAGGTAGCGGCGCGTGAGCTCCAGCTCCTCGCGCAGGGGGAGCGACGAGCGCTCGGTCGCGGCAAGCGTGGCCCGCAGGAGCTCCGCCAAGCGCACGGTGACGCGCTTGGCCGCCGCGGGATCCTCTCCCACGAGGGCGACCACGGCGTTGAGCGCATTGAACAGGAAGTGCGGATGCAGCTGAGCGCGCAGCGCCGAGAGCTGCGCCTGCGCCAGGTCACTCGTCAGGCGCGCGGCGCGCACCGACTCCAGTCGCCATGCCTCGTGCCACCGCATGGCCACGTGCGCCCCCACCACCGCCCAGTACACCACCACGTTCACGTCGCCATACGACCGCAACCCGATGGCGAGGACGCTGTCGAGCTTGCGGGGCGGCACGATGCCAAAGGTGCGCTGCGCCCAGTCGACGATGATGATGTGCACCGTCACCACCACGAGGCACAGCGGGACGTGCACCAGCATGGCCCGCAGCACACGGCCGCGTTCCAGCGGGACGCGATCGCCCACCGCGATGATGAGCTGCGACCACGCCGCCCACGGCAGCCACATCGCCATCTGCACGGCGACGATGCCGGCCAGCGGGAGGTCGGGGTTGAGCCGCGCCGGGACGACCACCATCCCGATCGTCGCCACGACGACCGGGACCAACCACCCATACAGCAGGACGAGGCGCGCTGGCGAGCGCGACATCAGCCGACGCTCCTTACGCGCACCCTCATCCGCCCCGCAACGCCCGCTCCAGCGAGGCCCGGTGCGTCCGGCTCACGCGCAGCTTGGACCCGTCGTGCAGGATCATCACCTGGTCGCCGCCGAACCACGGTTGCAGCTCGCGGATGGCGTCGAGCGCCACGATGAGGCGCCGATGGATCCGCGTGAAACGCCTGGGATCGAGACGCGACTCCAGCGCCGACAGCGTCTCCCGCACCTCGTGCCGCTCGCGCCCCACGTGCAGGATCACGTAGTTCCCCGACGACTCGATCCACTGCACCTCGGCCATGCGCACGAACGTCGTGCGCTGGTCGCGCCGCACCATCATCCGGTCCAGATAGGTGCTCCCCTTCTCCTCCTCGTCGGTCGGCGCGGCATCGGCCAGCGGCACCGTCCCGCCAATGGCCGAGAGCAGTGCCCCGATGCGCCGCGCCTCGGCGGCGATGCCGCCAGCCGCAGCGCGGTTGCGAAGCCGCTCCCACGCGGCCGCAAAACGCTCGTCGTCGAATGGCTTGAGCAGGTAGTCCACCGCCGCCACGTCGAAGGCTCGCAACGCGTGCTGGTCGTAGGCCGTCACGAAGACGGTGGGCGGCATCTTGTCGGCGCCGACCGCCTGCACCACGCCGAAACCGTCCATCTCCGGCATCTGCACGTCGAGGAAAACGGCGTCGGGCTTCCATTCATCGATCAGGCGCGCCGCCGAGCGGCCGTCGGCCGCCTCCTGCAACGCAACATTGGGCGCGATGGCGCGGATGCGCTCGGCGACCCGCACGCGGGCTAAGCGCTCGTCGTCCACGACGACTACGCGTTCGATGGCCAGGCTCACGGGGGCGAGGGAGAAAAGGGGGATGGAGACACGGAACGGTTCGTCCCTAGCATGCGGAGGGGAGCTCTATCCTGCCCCCCTCCCGAGGACGAAGCGCGCCCCCGCGGGGATCAGCGGAACGCCGGGCGTGAGCAGGCGCGCCGGCCCTGCCGCCCGAGCGACCGCTACTTCCGCCCCTCGCCCAGCATCACGGGCTGCACCCAGGCCTTCTTCCCGTTGGACTCGAGGACGACGGCGCGCACGTAGCCCTCGTCGCCCTTGATCGAGTACATCGCCGGGTTCTCAGCCGTCTCGGCCAGCACGCGCCCGTCACGCCCGATGAAGCGCGTGGTGTATCGACTCCAGCTGTCGGGCTTGATGCGGATCTCCACGCGCGACGTCGAGCGCTGTACTTCGACGAGTTCAACCCCGGTTGACGAGTAGAAGTCGCCGCGCTCCAGCGCCTCGACGATCTCGCGCGCGCCGAGGCGCGGCGCTCGCACGACGACCCAGCCGCGCCCCGGCCCCGACGCCGAGGGATCGCCCGGGCGCTTGAAGTCGTGCGCGTCGTCGGTGGCCAAGCCATACAGGAGCTTGCCTGACGACAGGATGATGTCCCACATCTCCTCGAGCCCCGGCATCCCACCGCCACCGATGTTGTTCACCATCGGATGGCCGTTGAAGATCTCGAAGAGGCGATCGTTCTTCACCCGCTGGATGTCGGCCGCCGTCACCGCCCATCCGAAGTTGGGGTGATTGAGGTGCGGGACTCCGTTGGCGGCGCGAATGGCGTCGATGTCGCGCTGCAGCGCCTCGACGATCGTCGCCCCGCCCTGCGGCGCTACCAGGCGCTCGACGGCGAGCCCGTTGATGTGCAGCGGCTTTCCCTGCACACGGTCGGTCACCTCCTCGCCGGGGATCAGGAGGAAGCGTTCGTCGGCGCCGAGCAGCGCGTTGAGCGCGTCGGGAGCGGTGATGAAGTTGTGGTCGCTGAGGACGAGGAACTGGTAGCCGTGCTCGCGATACCACCGTGCCACGTCGTCGGGCGACGAATCGCCGTCGGAGTTGAGCGTGTGGGTGTGCGTGTTCCCCTTGTACCAGCGCATCGCCGGGGGCGCCGCCTGCGCCGACACAGCCACCGGACGCGTGAGCGAGCACAACGCGAGCGCCCAGAGCGCTACGACCGTGATCCGTTGCAGCTGACCGTCACGCATGGTGAGTCCCCGTCGGGTCGGTGAGACGATAGCGCCCCATCCGGTGCAGCACCGAGAGCGCCACCAAAGCTACGGCGAAGCCGGTCATCGCGCCCACCACCAGCCGGCCCGCCACGAGCGGGAGTCGGCGCGGGTTCACCATCTGCCCTCGGCGCGGGGCGTTCCATGCCCCGACGGCCAGCGCGACCGCGCCTAACGCCAGCCAGCGCCGCAGGCGGCGGGGCGCCCAGAGGGCCGCCAGCGCGCCCCCGCCTCGCGTGACTTCGCCCCAGAGCCAGCCGAGGACCACCATCCCCCCCAGCAGCGTGCTGGCGTGCTGCAGCGCGTTGTACCACGGCACCGCGGTCCCGCCCACGGTGAAGGCGGTCTCGCGCAACAACGGGACGTTCTCGCCCCCCCAGGCGTAGCGATGCGTGAAGGCATCCCACCCCACGTGCGACGCGCTTCCCAGCAGAAGGGCGACGACCACGCCGAGCCATGCGCCGGTTCGCGTCCACCCAGGCCCCGAGGCGCGCGCACTCGAGTCGCGCGCCGACGAGAGCGCGTCGGAGACCGGCGACGGGGTGAGCGCGAAGAGATCGCGCCCCACCGGCCGCACCAACCACTCCCAGAGCGCCCAGAGTACCGCCCCGACCGGGAGGCAGAAAACAAAGAGCCCCCGCACCGAGTGACTCACCAGTGAGAGGGGCTCCAATCGCAGCAGGTACTCGACGTCCGGCGTCATCGCCCCAACCACGAACGGCGCCAACGGGATGATTCCGCGGCGAATCAGGGGCCAGATGGGGAGGGCGGCAGCGGGGTGCGAGAAGGTGAAGGGCACGAGCGAAAGCTAGCGCGGCACCTCGATCCCCTCACGCGCACGCACCGCGAGCGGTTCGGCCGCACCGGCGCCGAGGACGCGCGTCACGAAGCGCTGCCCCTCGCCGACCCGTTCCACCTCGACGGCCACCGCGTCCATCGCCTGCTCCAGTCGACCAAGGCGCTCGTCCATCTCGCGCGACATCGGCGCAGACGATGTGGCCGGCGTTCCGCGCTTCCAGATCCGGCGGGCGATCGCGATGGAAATCGGGAGGACCATCGTCATCGCGAGCACGAAGCCCATCACGATGACCTCTTCCGGCGGCCCCCGGCGAGCGCTCTCCGGCCGACTCGCTTGCACCGCACCGGGGACGCCCGCGGTCTGCGCCACGCGCGCGTCGGCCGCGGCGAGTTCCTGGTTCATCGAGAGGATGCGCGCGTCGAGGTTCGTGAGGCGCGCCTCGAGCCCCGCCTTGTCGGCCCCCGACACCTCCCCTTCACGCAATCGGCTGGCGATCGCCCGGCGCTTCTCCTCCAGCTGGCCCAGCTGCCGATTGAGCTCGTTGCGCTGCGCCTTGGCCGCCTCATACATCTCGCTGGCCGACGGCGCCGCCGTTCCGGCCGTCGCCGGTGCCTGCGCTTCGAGACCCTGCAGGGAAGGAGCGGCGGGAACGTCGGGGGGCGCCGCGGGGGTCGGAGCTTGAACCTGCATACGCGATTCGTGGGGCAACGGGGTGTCGGGCCCCCCGCGGGCGTCTGGGGGACCCGTACAATCTGATGTCGACGACTGCACTACGCGACCGCCTCGATCCCGTTTCATCCCTCTCCCCCCAGCGAGGCCCCCGAAAACGGAACGGACGCTCCGAGTGGGAGCGTCCGTCGGGATCCGCTTCGTCCGCGGGAGGCCGCTACCGCTTCCCCGGCCAGGGGACGCCGCGGTTCTTCCCGGTCACCGGCGCCAACCCCTTGTAGGCGAACTTCTGCAGGCGCTTCCCCTCGTAGGTCTCGGTCGTGTAGATGTTCCCCTTCGAGTCGGTGGCGATCGAGTGCACGGCGAAGAACTGCCCCGGCTGCCGTCCGCCATCGCCGAACGAGGTCAGGATCTCCAGCGACTGCCGCTCGATGATGTAGACCTTCTCGTTCTTCCCGTCGGCCAGGTAGATGTACTTCTGCGCCTTGTCCTTGGAGAAGGCGATGTCCCACACCGAGCCGTCGCCGAGCGTGTGCGGGGCGATGCGCGCCTCCTTCACGAACTTCCCGTCCTTCTGGAAGACCTGGATGCGATCGTTAGGCCGGTCGCAGACGTACACCAGCCCGTCGTTGCTCGGCTCTGCGCAGTGCACGGGGTTGCGGAACTGCTGCGCCAGCGGGGCATCGGGGTTGTAGGGGCCGAGGTTCGTGTCCTCCGGCTTGTTGCCGTAGGCCCCCCAGAAGCGCTTGATGGCGCCGCTGTTCATGTCGAGCACGGCGACGCGCTTGTTGCTGTAGCCGTCGGAGACGTACGCCTCGTTGGCCGCCGCGTCGAAGGAGATCTTGGCTACGCGCCCAAAGTGATCGGTGGCGCTGCTGTTGGCCCCCTTCCCCGGGATGCCGATCTGCTGCAGCAGCTTGCCGTCGTGCGTGAACTTGAGGATGTGCGAGTCGCCGTTGCCGTTGCCGCCGATCCAGACGTTGTCCTTGTGGTCGATGGCGATGCCGTGGTTGGACTCGGGCCAGGTGTAGCCCTCTCCCGGCCCCCCCCACGCATTCACCAGCTTGCCCTGCGGATCGAACTCGAGGACCGGCGGCGCCGCCACGCAGCACTCGCCGCTCTTGGCCGCTTCCGCGGAGAGCACCTCGGTGCGGGCGTTGAGCGTCTGCTGGCGATGCACGATGAAGACGTGGTCGCGCGCGTCGACCCCCACGCCGATGGCCGAGCCCATGACCCAGTGGTTAGGCAGCGGCTGCGGCCAGAAGGGGTCGACCTCGAACGACGGCGCCTGGACCGCCTGACCTTCCGAGGCCCCCTGCAGCGCTCGCTGGCTCGCCCCCAGGGCGACGATCGTGGTTCCGAGCAGGGTGGCCGCCAGCAGCTTCCGCGAACGCGTCATGAACGTCTGTCCCGGTCGTGTGGGTCGCCCCTGTCCCGCGCGATGGGGGCGTGTATGTTCGTCGGCGCGGCGAGCGGCGACCAACGTACGGCGGTGGCCGCCCCGCCGTCCAGACAGGGGACGCGATCCAGCATCGGCGGCCTCCACTGCGTAGAAGCCTTCTCACCAACGGTGGTCGCCCCCGGCGCTGCCGAGGCATCGTGATCCTCGGTGAGATGGTCTGTCGTCACCCGTGCCACGCATGACTCCGCGACTCCCTCGACCGAGCCAACCGACGCCGTGGTCCGCACGTGTCGTGCGCGCGATGCGCACGTGCCACGTCGCGCTCGTGCTCGGGATCGGGCTCCTGCTCGGTGTCGCAGGTCCGGCACGCGCGCACGAGGTGCCGGCACGCGTCGCGGTACAGGTCATCGCCCGTGCCGAGGCGCAACGCTTGCGCCTGGCCGTGCGCGTCCCGCTCGAGTCGGTGCGCGACCTCGAGATCCCGCTCCTCCGCGGCACCTACCTCGACATCGCGCGCCTCACGCCGCAACTCGGCGAGGCCGCGACCATCTGGATCGCCGGCTACCTCGAGCTGTACGAGGGGGAGCGCCGCCTCCCGAGCCCGGCGATCGCGTCGACGCGCATCGTGCTGCCGTCCGACCGATCGTTCGAATCGTTCGACCTCGCGGTCGCCAACGCCACCGCGGCGCCGCTCGCCAACGACGTCGAACTCCCCTGGCGCCAGGCGATGCTCGACGTCGTCCTCGACTATCCCATCACGTCGCCGGAGTCGCGCTTTTCCATGCGCCCGTTGCTGGCGCACCTCGGCGTCTCGACGACGACGGTGATGCGCTGGGTTGCCCCTGACGGCAGCGTGCGCGCCTACGAGTACACCGGCAACCCCGGCCTCGTGCGCCTCGATCCGGGGGTGCTGCAGGCGGCGTGGCAGTTCGTCTCGCTCGGCTTCGCGCACATCCTCGGCGGGCTGGACCACCTGCTGTTCCTGCTCTGCCTGGTGCTCCCGTTCCGGCGCCTGCGCCCGCTCGTCGCCGTGGTCACCGCCTTCACGGCGGCCCACTCGCTCACCCTGGTCGCGTCGGCGTTAGGCATGGCGCCCACCGCCGCCTGGTTCCCCCCGCTCATCGAGTTCCTCATCGCCGCCTCCATCGTCCTCATGGCGCTGGAGAACATCGTGGGGCCTCGGCTGGAGAAGCGCTGGCTCGTCGCCTTCGGCTTCGGCCTCGTGCACGGTTTCGGCTTCTCCTTCGCGCTCGGTGAGTCGCTGCAGTTTGCCGGACGGCACCTGCTCGCCTCGCTCCTGGCCTTCAACGTGGGGGTCGAGCTGGGGCAGCTCCTGGCGATCGCGCTCGCGGTGCCCGTCCTGGCCTGGGTCCTGCGCCGCCTGCCATCCGAACGCGCCGCCATCATCGTCGCCTCGGCACTCGTCGCCCACGAGGCGTGGCACTGGATGACCGAGCGCCTCGGCGTGCTCCGTGCGTATCATGTGCGCTGGCCGGCGGTCGACGTCGCCCTCCTGTCTTCCCTGCTCCGAACCCTCATGCTCCTGCTGATCGCCGCCGCCGTGCTGTGGGGGGTCGCGGCCCTCGTCGCGCGGCTGGTGAAGTCCCCGTCGCAGCCGGCCGGCTGGACGCTCGCCCTCGTGGTCGGTACGGTGCTGGCCGCCGCCGCGCCGCTGCAGGGGCAAGGGAGCGAGATGCGTTCGACGCTCAAGGGGGTCTTCACCGACGCGCAAGCGGCGCGCGGCAAGGACATCTACGTCGGATCGTGCCGCGAATGCCACACGCCGGCCTCGCACACCGGGGTCGTCTTCAAGAACAGTTGGGGAGGCAAGCTCCTCTCCGACCTGCTGGCCTACATGCAGGAACGGATGCCGAAGAACAACCCGGGGAGCCTAACGATGGAGGAGTACGCCGACGTGACTGCGTACATCCTCAGCCTCAACGGCCTCCCTTCGGGTGACGACGCACTGCCCTCGGATGCGGCCGCCGCCAGGCGCATCCGCATCGAGACCACCGGCCGCTGATCGCGGCGGTCGATCGGCACGACGAGTACGACCCGCACGACCCGCAGTCCGGCACGGCCGCCCAGCGCGGCGGCACGCGAAACCAGGCGCCGCCATCACGGCGACGCTCTCGTGGGACCCACACCGCTCGAGGATCGAAACGACCATGAACCAACGATGGACCACTCGGCGCTCGTTAGGGACGGCGATACTGGTGGGCGGGGCGCTGCTCGCCGCGTCGCTCGTCCGCGTCGGCGACTCCGACGCATCGCAGGGCAAGGCGCTCGTGCGTGGCAACGTCCCGGGCGAGTGGCGCTTCTGGGCCGGCGATGCCTGGGGGACGCGCTACTCCGCGCTCGACCAGATCAACGCCCGCAACTTCGACTCGCTCAAGGTGGCGTGGTCGTGGAACTCGGGGGCCTTTGGCGCTGACGAGTACTACCGCACCACGCCGCTCTACGCCAACGGACGCCTCTTCACCGTCGCCACCACGCGTCGCGTGACGACCGCGCTCGATCCCGAGACGGGCGAGACGCTGTGGATGTGGCGCCTGGACGAGGGGATCCGCTGGCAGAAGGCGCCGCGCCAGTTCGCCGGGCGCGGCCTCGCCTACTGGACCGACGGCAAGGAAGAACGCGTGATCGTCGTGACGCCAGGCTACCACATGGCCTCGCTCGACGCCAAGACCGGGATCCCCGACCCCAAGTTCGGGAAGAACGGCGTGGTCGACCTGATGGAAGGGCTGGGCTACGCGATGGTCCCGCTCGCGGTCGACGACTCGGGCCCGCTCATCATCTCCGACGCCGCCCCCGCTCGCAAGGCGCGCCCCGGCGAGACGTGGAACGAGAAGACCAAGACCGGCGCCGACGGCACCATCGGCATCGACCCCGGCGAGGGACAAATTGCCGCCAGCAGCCCGGCGCAGATGGTGGGCGACGTGATCGTGGTCGGCAACTCGTCCATCCACGGCTACTATCCCATCCGCCTCAAGAACATCCACGGCTTCGTTCGTGGCTACGACGTGCGCACCGGCAAGCCGCTCTGGAAGTTCAACCTCATTCCGCAGCCGGGCGAGTTCGGCGCCGAGACGTGGAAGAACGGGACCAAGCTCGGGACCCCTGGCGTCGGCAAGGTCGACGCCTGGGCGCCGTATGCCGCCGATCCCGACCTGGGGTTGGTGTACGTTCCGGTCGGGATGCCGCTCATGGATGAATACGGCGGCCATCGCCCCGGCGCGAACCTCTATGGCAACTCGCTCGTCGCCATCGATTCGCGCACCGGCAAGCGGCAGTGGCACTTCCAGTTCGTGCACCACGACATCTGGGACTACGACACCCCCATCGCGCCTAACGTGCTCGACGTCACCGTCGACGGGCAGAAGCGCAAGGTCGTGGCGCAGGCCACCAAGCAGGGGTGGATGTACGTCCTCGATCGCGTGACCGGCGCCCCCATCTGGCCCATCGTCGAGACCCCCGTCGGGGCCAGCGAGGTCCCGGGGGAACAGGCCTGGCCCACGCAGCCGGTGCCGTCGAAGCCCGCCCCGTTCTCGCAGCAGGGGCTGCTCGCGAGCGACCTGATCGACTACACCCCAGCCATCAAGGACTCGGCGCTCAAGATCGCGCAGAAGTGCCGCATGGGGCCGTACTACATCCCCGGCCAGCCCGCCGACGGCGGCAAGAGCGGACTCACCTGCTCCTGGTACAACCCCGGCGCCTCGGGTGGCGTGAACATCGATGGCGGCGTCGCGGTGGATCCGGAGACCGGAATGGTCTACGTCGGCTCGCAGACGGGGCTCAGCACCATCACGCTGCAGAAGGACCCCTGCTCGGAGTTCGACTTCTCGTCGCCGCACGATAGCTGTGGCCTGTTAGGGGCACTCCCCACGCCGGCCGGCTACCAGCCGCGCAAGGACCTGCAGGGCGAGGGATTCTCGGCACGTGCCGGGCGCTCGCTCCTGGGCGACGTCTCCATCGCGAAGCCCAAGGAGTACGGCGGCATCACCGCCTACGACCTCAACACCGGCGACAAGAAGTGGTGGGCACCTAACGGCGGGATGATCCCCGTCACCAGCAAGGACCCGCTCTTTGCCGGCGTCGCACTCCCGCCGCAGGGCGCGCGTGGGCAGGCGCAGATCATCACCACCAAGTCGCTGATGATCTACGGCACCGGCCGCAACGGCGGCGTCCCCGGCCAGCCGCCGCAGCTTTTCGCGGTCGACAAGGCCACCGGCAAGCAGGTCGGCGCCGTCCGCATCCCCGCGAAGACGACGGCCATGCCGATGACGTTCATGCACAAGGGGAAGCAGTACATCGTCTTTGCGTCGGGGGCGGGGTCTTCGACGGCGCTCACCGCGTTGGCGCTGCGGTAGAGACGGGAAGACGGGAAGACGGGAAGACGGGAAGACGGGAAGACGGGAAGACGGGAAGACGAGAAGACGAGGTAGATCAACTACAAAAGCAGGACACGGAGGTTCACGGAGGATTCACGGGGGTTCACGGAGGATTTCTCGGCAGCGCCGATTTCCTCCGTGAACCCCCGTGTTACCTCCGTGAACCTCCGTGTCGAGCTTTTATGCTGTCGAACTTTCTCGTCTTCCCGTCTTCTCGTCTTCTCGTCGTCCCGTTGTTCGCGGTTATGCCGCGAACAACTGCCTGAACGCCACCACGAATCGTTCCATCTCCGCCGGCGTCCCTACCGAGACGCGCAGGTGGTTCGTCATCGGCGGGAACGGTCGTCCCACGAGCACGCCCTTCGTCTTGAACTGGGCGATCACCGGGACCACCGGGCGCTTGATGTGCACCATGAAGAAGTTCCCCTCCGAGGGGATCACCTCGTAGCCCATCCCCTGCACCGCCTTCACTGTCTTGGCTCGCAGTTCGTTATTGACCTGCTTCACGCGCGCCTGTCCCTCGGTGTCCTTGAGCGCGGCGGCGCCGGCGTGTTTCACCAGGGCGTTGATGCTCCCGATGGCGTGCGGGCGCATGCGCTCGATGAGCGGGCGGGGGGCGATGGCGTAGCCGAGCCGCATCCCGGCGAGCCCGTTGATCTTGGAGAAGGTGCGCGTGATGATGACCTGCCGCCCTTCGGCGACGAACGGCAGCGACGTCGCGTAGCTCGGGTCTTCCACGAAGTGGTGATACGCCTCGTCGATCAGCACCGGCACGTCCTCGGGGATTCCGTCGAGCAGCGCCTTCACGTCGGCCGCGCTCACGATGCGCCCCGTGGGGTTGTTGGGGTTGCAGAGGTACACGAGCCCGACATCACGCCAGTTCTGGCGCGTGGTGCGCACCATGAGCGGAATGTCCTGCGAGTAGTCGGCGCGCAGCGGCAGGTGAATGGGGTCGGCGTGCACTCCCGTGGCGTACTGGAAGACGGTGTGAAAGGTCGGCTCGACGCCGATCACCTTCTTCCCCTCGCCCAGGAAGGCGAGCGCCGCCACCGAGAGCAGCTCGCCTGAGCCGGCGCCGAGCAACACCTGGTCGGGCTGCACGCTGTGGAAGCGCGCGATCTCCTCGAGGATGTTGGCGTCGGGATAGGCGTAGCGGTTGGAGTACTTGAACGCCGCGGTCATCGCCGCCATCACCACGTCGGTGGGACCGTAGGGATTCTCGTTGGAGGCCAGCTTGGCGTAGCTGTCATAGTCGTCAGCCGCAAAGGGGCGTCCGGTGAAGGCGGGACCACCGCCCTGCGCCATGAGCACCTCCGCCGCGCGCGCCGCCGCCGGCGACAGCGCGATGAGCCCCGCTGCGGTCGCCATGCGTCCAAAGAAATCCCGTCGAGTCGCTCCCGTCATGCCAACGTCCTCCGTAGTGGTCCCGTGATGCGCCGACAGCTGGACCCCAGCATTCGCTGGGGAAAGTCCGGGGCGACGGCCGTGCCGCCCTCTACTTCTTCACGTACCGCTTGAGCGCCTTGGGCCCCACCTCGGCCCCATAGATCACCCCGTTCTTGTCCACCGCCACCCCCTCCGCCGCCGAGGTGTTGCGGGAGTTCACGTCGGGGTCAGGGATGAAGTACTGCACGGTCCCGTCCTTGGCGCTCCCGATGCGGATCCCGCGCAGCCACGCCTTGCGCGACGGCTCGATCGATCCTGACTCGGAGTCGGCGGCGTAGAGCACGTCGTTCTTGTCGATCCAGAGCCCGCTGATGCGCGAGAACTGCGTCCACTCGTCGAGCCACTTCCCCGACTGGTCGAAGATCTGGAGGCGATTGTTGGAGCGATCGGCGACGAAGAGGCGCCCCTGCGAGTCCAGCGCCAGCGCGTGCGGCTGGTCGAACTCCCCGCGCCCGGTCCCCTTCTTCCCCCAGGCCATCAGGAACTTGCCGTCAGCCGCAAACTTGAGGACGCGCGCGTTGTCGCCGCCGTGTCCCTCGGCCACGAAGATGCTCCCGTCCGGGGCCACGAGCACGTCGTTCGGCTGCCAGAAGTAGTTGGCATCGCGCCCGCCTCCTGGGGCACCGAGCGAGAGCAGGAGCTTGCCGTCGGGCGAGAACTTGTGCACCTGGTGCCCGACCACCTTGGCCGGCGCCGGCGGGAGGGGGGCGTCGGCCGGGGCGCCGCGCGGACGGCGCGGCAGGTTGTCCTGCCCGTCGGTCACCCACACGTTCCCCTGCCGGTCCACGTGGATGCCGTGCGGCCACATGATGATCCCGGCACCAAAGCTTTTGACCAGCTTCCCGGTCGCGTCGAACTTGAGGATCGGGTCGAGGGTGGACCCCACGCACGTGTTCGCCCCGCACCGCTCGCCCACCCAGATGCTCGTCCCGTCGGGATCGATGTCCACGGCGCTCGTCGATCCCCACGCGCGCCCCTCGGGCATCTTCGCCCACCCCTCGATCGTGGTGAACGGATTGGGGCGATCGTTGACCGGCGCCGCGCCTTGCTGCGCGGGAAGTGCGAACGGCGCCGCCAGGAGCAACGCGAGCACACCGGCCCCACCGGCACAGCGGGCACGGGCCACGGACGACGGGCGAAACGGCGATGGGCGATGACGACGAGCCAAGGCTGACCCTCCTCGTGGGGCCGCGATGTACGCGACCTCGTATGGCGACCGGAGTCCGCGGCACCCCACTCCCAGGGAAGTGGCGCGGGGCGCCCGTCAGGGGAGACGTCGCCGCGGCATACGATAGAGCGGGTGCGGCGCTTCCGCTATGCGCCGAACGCTCACGGTGCCGGAGGCAATGCGAGGGTCAGAGCCGAGGCCAGAGCTGGGGTCGGAGCTGGGGTCAGAGCCGGAACCGCCGGGACCGC
>ERZ795044.1781-NODE-1781-length-19260-cov-18.406092_pt1 | contig 19260 bp, 17 predicted proteins | sample MGYA00375128_ERZ795044 | MGnify/ENA primary metagenome ERZ795044 (study PRJEB30173, sample SAMN05720213) | anaerobic digester metagenome | isolation source: active sludge of municipal wastewater-treating anaerobic digesters | place: USA | collected 2014-12-22 ... | reverse complement strand
GGATGCGGCTCCGGAAGCGCGGTGCTTGCCGTGGGAGCGACGCGAGTCGCGATCGGGCCGTGCAGCCCAGTGCTGAGCCGGCCTCATTGGCGCTGCGCGGTGAACTCCAGTGCTGCATCGACCGAATGGCTGCGGCGGATCTGCAGGCGCACGCGCAGCGTCTCGCCCTCGCGCCAGACCTCGTAGAGCTGGCCCATCTCGCGCGGCGGCTCGTTGCCGGACACGGTCTCGCTGCGGGTGAGGAAGCGCAGCCGCCCGTCCCCCCACGCCACCGCCTCCAGCGCGCGCGGCACGCCGAGGAAGCTCGCGCTGCCGCCGATGCGGCCGTCCTCCAGCGTGAACACGTAATGCTCGCGCAGCGTCAGGTTCCACGGATAGGCGACCTCGGCGCTCCATGCGCCGACGATCGCCTGCAGCCCGCCGTCGCCATCCCGCAGCCACCACCAGCCGCCGCCGAGTGCGAGGACCAGCGCCGCGATCGCGGCCGCGAGCGCCCGCCGTCCACGCACCGGTGCGGGCGACACGGGCGGCGCCACCCACTGCACAAGCGCCGCCTCCAGGCGGGCGAGATCCGCAACCCAGCCGGCATCGCCGAGCGCGAGCGCGTTGCGGTTGGCCAGCCCGCGCAGGGTCGCCGGCAGCGCCTCGGCCGCGGGCATCGTCGCCCCGCCGACCAGCACCGGAATCAAGGGTTTCCCCGAGGCGAGCGCGAGCTCGACCTCGCGGCGCACGTAGTCGCCGGGATCGTCGAGCCGACGCCCGCGCCCGTCGCGCGCGTCGAGCCAGCGCGTACCGATCACCACCAGCACCGCCTGCACCTGCTGCAGGGCCTGCTCGATGACCACACCGAAATCGGCCCCTGCGGCGATGTCGTCGACATCGCGGAACACGCTGTCGGCGCCGAAGCGGCGTTCGAGCGCGTCGGCGAGCCGCCCGGCGAAGCCGGCGCTGTCGTCGCGGCGGTAGGAGATGAAGACCTTGGACATGGGGCGGCAAAGCGCGGAGAGATCCTGCATTCAAGCACGCCCCCCGCCCCCCCGCCAGCACCGCCACCGAACCACACGACCGCGACTCGCGTCGCTCCCACAGAAACCAGCGTACCCGCAGCCGCACCGTAGGAGCGACGCAAGTCGCGATCGCGGCCTTCGAGCCACCACCGCCCACCGCCGCCGAACCGCCCGATCGCGACTCGCGTCGCTCCCACAGAAACCAGCGCGCACCCGCAGCCGCACCGTAGGAGCGACGCGAGTCGCGATTGCGGCCTTCGAGCCGCCGCCGCCCACCGCCACCGAACCGCCCAATCGCGACTCGCGTCGCTCCCACGGAAACCAGCGCGCACCCGCAGCCGCACTGTAGGAGCGACGCGAGTCGCGATCGCGGCCTTCGAGCCACCACCGCCCACCGCCGCCGAACCGCCCGATCGCGACTCGCGTCGCTCCCACAGAAACCAGCGCGCACCCGCAGCCGCACCGTAGGAGCGACGCAAGTCGCGATCGCTGCGTGCGGGACGGCGAGGACGCGCGGCGGGGGGTCGCCGTCCCGCGTCGCTCCTGCGGAAACGTCGCACCGCGGGGCGGGGGCTCAGCTGGCGCGGGTGTATTGCTCGATGGCGGGGCCGATGGCCTGGAGCGCGAGGATGCGGGTGGCCGCACCGAGGCGGATGGCTTCCTTGGGCATGCCGAAGACCACGGAGCTGGCCTCGTCCTGGGCGATGGTCTGGGCGCCGGCGTCGAACATCTCGCGCAGGCCGCGGGCGCCGTCGTCGCCCATGCCGGTCATGATCACGCCAAGCGCGTTGCGCCCGGCGCAGCGGGCGACCGAGCGGAAGAGCACGTCGACCGAGGGGCGGTGGCGGTTCACCGGCGGGCCGTCGCGCACCTCGACGAGGTATTGCGCGCCGCTGCGCCGCACCGTCATGTGGCGCCCGCCGGGTGCGATGAGCACCCGTCCGGGGAGGACGCGCTGTCCGTCCCGGGCCTCGAGCACCTCGAGGGCGCACACCTGGTCGAGGCGCTGGGCGAACATCGCGGTGAACTTCTCCGGCATGTGCTGCACCACGACGATGCCGGGCACGGTGCGCGGCAGGCCGCGCAGCACCGCCTCGAGGGCCTGGGTGCCGCCGGTGGAGGTGCCGAGCGCGATGATGCGGTCGGTGGTCTCGGCCATGGCCTCGGCGCGCGCGGGCGCCACGGCGGCGGGCACGATCGCGGTCGCCGCGGCCGGGCGCGCGAGCGCGCCGCCGGGCGCGCCGTTCGATCCGCCGCGCGCGCCCGACCCGGCCGGTCCGGCGCCCGCTGCACCGCGCGCGGCCGCCACGCCGACGCCCGGAGCGGCAGCCACGCCCGCTCCGCCAGGCCCCGTTGCGGAGCCGATTTCCGCTCCGGACCCTGCTCGACCACCAACGCCGGGACCACCCCCGCCGACGCCCGCCCCCGCCCGTAGCGCGCGCAGGTTCGCACGCGCCGCGGCGCGCACGGCGGCGACGAGTTCCTGGGCGGAGTCGGTGAGGAAGCCCTTCAGGCCGAGCGTGGGCTTGGCGATGATGGAGACGGCGCCGGCGGCGAGCGCCTGCATGGTGGTCTCGGCGCCGCGCGAGGTGAGCGTGGAGCACACGATGACCGGGGTCGGGCGCTCGGCCATGAGCTGGCGCAGGAAGCTGATGCCGTCCATGCGCGGCATCTCCACGTCCAGGGTGATCACGTCGGGCCAGTCGCGGCGCATCTTGGCCATGGCGAAGAGCGGATCGGAGGCGGTGCCGACGACCTCGATGCCGGGTGCGGCGGAGAGGATCTCGCTCACCACCTGGCGCACCACGGCGGAGTCGTCGACGACGAGGACACGGATGGGGGCGTTCATGCGGCCTCGCTCGCGGATTCCGGGTGAACTCCGGGGTGGGCTTGGGAGGGGACTTCGGTGTGGATCACCGCGGCGCTCGCCGCCGCCGGAGCGACGTGGCGCAGCCAGACCTCGCCGCTGCCGATGTCGAAGATCAGATTGCGGTGGCCCTCGCCCTCGACGTGGGCGGCGCGCACGCGAAAGCCGTGCGTGCGCAGCAGCATGCGCGCGGCCTCGACGTTGCGCGTGCCGACGTCGAGCGCGGCGGGAGCGCCCGCGGCGTGGCGGCTGCGGAACATGCGTCCGCCGCCGAAGAGCTTGACCTGGTAATCCTGCGGCCGAGTGTGGGCGGCGCGCAGCTCGCGCAGGAAGAGCGCGATCGCGTCCCCGGCATAGCGCCCGTCCAGGCCATCGGCGCACGCACGCACGCCGCGCTCGGGGAGCATGAAGTGGCACATGCCGCCGATGCGCAGGCGCGGATGCCACATCGTGATCGACACGCAGGAGCCGAGCAGGGTGCGGATGCGCGTGTCGCGGTCGCCGAACCAGAACTCGCCGGGCTGCAGGAAGATCTCGATCGTGTTGCGCGAAGCCGGCCGCATGCTCACATTCGCCGGTAGATGGTGGGCCGCTCCTGGCGCAGGCCGAGGTCGAGGCCGTTGAGGCTCTCCGAGTGGCCGATGAACAGCCAGCCACCCGGCCGCATCTGGCGCACGATGCGTTCGACGATGCGGCGCTTGGTCGGCAGGTCGAAGTAGATCAGCACATTGCGCAGGAAGACGACGTCGAAGTCGCCGACACCGGCGAGGTTGCCGTTGAGATTGACCTGGGCGAAGCGCACCCGTCGGCGCAGCGCCGCGTCGACCTGCAGCGTACCGTCGCGGCTGCCTACGCCGCGCAGGCAGTAGCGCCGCAGGTAGTCGGGCGGGATGCCGTCGATGCGGTTCATCGCATAGACGCCGCCGCGCGCCTTCTCCACCACCTCGCGGCTGATGTCCGAGCCGAACACCTCCCAGGGCGCGTCGCCGCCGAGACGGTCGGCGAGCACCATCGCCAGGCTGTAGGCCTCCTCGCCGGACGAGCTCGCCGCGCTCCAGAAGCGCGGCGTGCGCGTGCGCCCGAGCGCGGGCAGCACGCTTTCGGCGAGGAAGTCGAAGTGCTTGGGTTCGCGGAAGAAATAGGTCTCGTGGGTGGTGAGCAGGTCGACCATGCGCTCGAACTCGTCGTGCGCGCCGGCGCTCGACACCAGGCGATGGTAGTCGCCGAAGCTGGCGAGCCCGAGCGCGCGCAGCCGCCGCGCCAGGCGGCCGCTGACCAGGCTGATCTTCTGCGGCGGCAGGTCGACGCCGGCGGCCCGATGCATGAGCGCGCGGAACTGCTCGAACTCGGCCTGGGTGATGCTGATCTCGGACATGCGTGGCCTCCCGGAGGACCGGCTCAGTGCTCGGCGGCGCCGGCGAGCGCGCCGATGCCGGCGAGTTCGTCGATCGAGAACACCCGCCCGACCTCGAGCAGGATCACGAAGCGCCCTTCGCGGCGCGCCATGCCGGCGATGAAGTCGGTGCGGATGCGGGCCCCGAAGGACGGCGCCGGCTCGATGTCGGCGGCGGCGATGTCGATGACCTCGCTGACGCCGTCGACCATCACGCCCAGCGTCTGCGTGCCGGCCTCGCCACCCACCTCGACGATGACGATGCAGCTGCGCCGCCCGCTGCGAATGCGCTCGCGGCCGAAGCGCGCGGCAAGATCGATCACCGGCACCACCGCGCCACGCAGGTTGATCACTCCGCGCACGGTGGGCGGCGTCATCGGCACCTCGGTGAGCTCGCCGAATTCGATGATCTCACGGATCTGCAGGATGTCGATGGCGAAGACCTCGCCGCCGAGCGTGAACACCAGGTACTGGCCGCCCGCGGCCGCGGCGGCACGCAGGCTGGCAGTGGCGGGGACGACCGGCTGAAGACTGGATTGCGACATGGCGCTCCCCGCTCAGAAGCGCACGTATTCCGGGTCCGCGGCGGCGGACGCGAAAGCCGGCTGCGCGTTGCCGAGGCCGATGCGGCGCGGCTCGCGCGTGCTGCGCGCAGGCGCCGGCTGGCCGCGGGTGGTGCGCGCGGCGCCGCCATCGCCGCCGGCGAGCTGCGCCTGCGGGTCGAGGCGGAACTGCGCCACCAGGCGCTGCAGCTGCTCGGCCTGGCTGTTCATCTCCTCGGCGGTCGCCGACAGCTCCTCCGAAGCCGAGGCGTTCTGCTGCGTGGTCTGGCTGATCTGGCTCATGGCGATGTTGATCTGCCCCGCGCCGGCCGACTGCTCCTCGGACGAGGCGGTGATCTCCTGCACCAGCTCGGCGGTCTTGCGGATCGAGGGCACGATCTGCTCGAGCAGCGCACCCGCGCGCTCGGCGGTCTTCACGCTGGAGCCGGCCAGTTCGCCGATCTCCTGCGCCGCGACCTGGCTGCGCTCGGCGAGCTTGCGCACCTCGGCCGCCACCACCGCGAAACCCTTGCCGTGCTCGCCGGCACGCGCCGCCTCGATCGCGGCGTTGAGCGCGAGCAGGTTGGTCTGGTAGGCGATGTCGTCGACGATGCCGATCTTGTCGGCGATCGAACGCATCGCTTCCACCGTCGCGCGCACCGCATCGCCGCCCTCGTCGGCGTCGGCGGCGGACTTGCTCGCCATGCCGTCGGTGACGCGGGCGTTCTCGGTGTTCTGGCCGATCGAGGCCGACATCTGCTCGATCGAGGCCGAGGTCTCCTCCAGACTGGCGGCCTGCTCGGACGAGCCCTGCGCCAGCGACTGCGAGGTCGCGCTCACCTGCTCGGAGGCCGCCGACAGGGCGTCGGCCGCGCCGCGCACCTCGCCCAGGGTGTGCGACAGGCTGCCCACCATGCGTTGCATGGCCGCCAGCACGCTGGCGCTGTCGCCGGCACGCAGCTGCACGTCCACCGTGAGGTCGCCGGCGGCGACCTTGCGCGCGATCTCCGCGGCGTAGTCGGGCTCGCCGCCGAGCTGGCGCAGCAGGCCGCGGGTGATCAGGATCGCCACCGCCACGCCCACCAGCAGGGCGATGCCGCCCAGCACCGACATGGTCAGCGTGGCCGCGGCGACGGTCGCGGCGGTCGCGCTGCCGGTACCGGAGAGCAGTTCGCCCTGGTAGGCGGTGAGCGCGTTCACGCGCTGGCGGTACTGCACCGCGATGGCGTCGTAGTCGCCGCGCAGGAAGGCGCGCGCCTCGTCGGCACGGCCCTGCTCGACGAGCTCGATGAGGCGGTTCTGCGCCGGGATGAAGCGCTGGCGGCTGTCGAGCACCTCGGCGAAGAGCTCCTTGCCGCGCGGCTGCACCAGCATCGGCGCGAGCGCGTCCCAGGCCTTGCCGATGCGCTCGCGCCCGCCGAGCATGCGGTCCTTGGCACGGCCGATCTGCTCGCCGTTCTCGGCGATGACCAGCTCGCGCCCGCCGAGGGCGATCTCGTTGACCCCGACCAGTCCGTCCTGCAGCAGCTGCGTCTTGGGCCACAGCTCGTCCACCACCACGTCGACATCGTGCTTGATGTCGGTCAGGCGCAGGATGCCCACCGCGAGCAGCGTCCCCAGCAGCACCAGCACGAGGCCGAAGCCCAGCCCCAGCTTCATACCCACCTTCATGTTCCTGAACATTCGCTTTCCCCTGTTTCCGGTTTCTTCTGCAGCATTCATGCAGCAAGGAAGCGCGCCCGCGGCGCACCCCCGGTGTCGCGGCCCTCGTGCGCGATCGCACGCTGGACCAGTTGTGGCACGTCCAGGATCAGCGCCACCTCGCCGCTGCCCAGGATGGTGGAGCCGGCGATGCCGGCGACGCGCTCGAAGAGCGGCCCGAGCGGCTTGATCACCGCCTGGCATTCGCCGAGCAGATGGTCCACCGCGATCCCCGCCTGGCGCCCGCCGAAGCGCACCACGACCACGTTCTGCCGCGGCGGCGGTGCGCCCTCGAGCGCGAACAGGGCGCGCAGGCGCAGGAAGGGCAGGACCTGGCCGCGCAGGTCGAGGTAGCCGGCGGCGCCGGCGTCGGCCGGCAGCTCGATGCACTCGACCACCGCGTCGAGCGGCAGGATGAAGGTGGCGCCGGCGACACCGACCTGGAAGCCGTCGATGATCGCCAGCGTGAGCGGCAGGCACAGCCGCATCGTGGTGCCGCAGCCCGGCGCGCTGTGGATGTCGAGGGTGCCGCGCAGCGCATCGACGCTGCTCTTGACCACGTCCATGCCGACGCCGCGGCCGGACAGGCTGGTGAGTTCGGCCGCGGTGGAGAAGCCCGGCGCCAGGACGAGGCGGTGGATCTCGGCCTCGGAGAGCACGGCGTCCGCCGCGACCAGGCCGCGCTCGACGGCCTTGGCGAGGATGCGCCGCGCGTCCAGCCCGCCGCCGTCGTCGGCGACCTCGATGACGATGCTGCCCGACTCGTGGAAGGCGCGCAGCTCGACCCGGCCGCGCGCCGGCTTGCCCGCCGCGGCGCGGCGTTCGGGCGATTCGATGCCGTGGTCGAGGGCGTTGCGCACGAGGTGCATGAGCGGGTCGCCGATCTTCTCGACCATGGACTTGTCGAGCTCGGCCTCGGCGCCGCGGATCACCAGCTCGATGTCCTTGCCGAGCTCGCGCGCGAGGTCGCGCACCACGCGCGGGAAGCGGTTGAAGACCTCGCCGATCGGGGTCATGCGCAGGCGCAGCGCGGCGTCGCGCACGTCCTCGACCAGGCGCAGCAGGTTGGCGGCGGTCTCCTGCAGCGCGCGGCTGCCGGCCTGCTGCGCCTGCAGCTGGGTGGCGGCGCCGGCGATGACGAGCTCGCCGACCTGGTCGATGAGCGCGTCGAGCCGGTCGGCGGGCACCTTGACGCTGCGCGTCTCGCTGGCGCGGCGCTCCTCGGCGGCCTTCTGCTTGCCGAGCGCGGCCTGCACCACCTGGGCGGGCACACCGGCGTGCTCGACCAGTAGCTCGCCCACGCGCGGCGCCTCGGCCTGCACGTGCTGGGCGGCGAGCGCGGCCTCGAGCTCGCGCGCGGTGACCGAGCCGCAGGTCACGAGGATCTCGCCGAGTCGGCGCGGGTCCTCGTCGAGCGCCTCGATGAGGGCGAGGTACTCCTCGACGCGCGCCGCCGGCGGCACCAGCACGATGCGCGCGCTGTCCTGCACGAACTCGAACACCGCCTCGATCTCGGCGCGGGGGGCCGTGCTGCGCAGCGCGATCTCGAAGCCGAGGTAGCAGTTTTCCGGGTCGCCGGCGGCGAGCTCGGGCAGGGTGTCGGCGATGGTCTCGACGTGCACGAGCTCGCCGAGGGTGCGCAGGTAGTGGATGAAGGCGAGCGGGTCCATGCCGTTCCTGAGCACCTCGGGCGCGAAGCGCAGCGACAGGTGCCAGTGCTCGGCGCCGAGCGCCACGCTGCCGCCGACCTCGAGCGCGGGCGCGGCCTCGGTCGCGGAGCAGACGACCGGGTCCCCCTCCGTCACGGTCGCCGGCAGTGCGGCGGGGGTGGCGGGTGTCGCGGCGCAGAAGGCTTCGAGGCGGGCGCGCAGCGGCGCGCCCTCGAACTCGGGCGGAGGAAGTTCGGCGGCGACCGCGGCGACGAGGCTGGCGATGTGGTCCTGCGACTCGAGCAGCAGGTTGATCAGGGCGTCGGAGAGTTCGAGTTCGCCGTTGCGCATGCGGTCGAGCACGCTCTCGACGGCGTGGGTGAAGTGCACCACCGCGTCCAGCCCGAACAGGCCGGCCGAGCCCTTGATGGTGTGGGCGCAACGGAACAGCGCGTGCAGCTCGTCGGTCGGCAGCGCGGCGGTCTCGGCGCGCAGGAGGATCTCCTCCATCTGCGCGAGCAGCTCGCGGCTCTCGTCGAGGAAGGTGGCCAGGGCCTGGGAGAGGTCCATCAGCGTGCCTCCTGCGTGGCCGGCGCGGCGTCCTCGAGCAGCGGGTCGCCGAGCGCGCCGCCGAGGCGGGCGAGGTCGAGCAGGCGCAGCACCGCGGCGGAGTGGTTGACGAAGCGCACGCTGCGCCCGACGCTGCGCTTGGCCATCAGCATGAGCTGCAGGCCGGCGGTGTCGATCTCGTCGATGCGGCCGAGGTCGATCTCGAGCGCTTCGTGGGTGGCGAGCGCCTGCAGCCAGGCCTCGCGCAGCGCGGCCACGGTGTAGATGCCGAGCTCGCCCTCGGGGGCGAGGCGGGCGACGCCGGCCGCGGGGGTGTCGAGTGCAGGGGTGTCCATGGGCGGCGCGCTCACATCACCAGCTTGGACACCGCCGCCAGCATCTGCTGCGGCTGGAAGGGCTTGACCACCCAGGCGCGCGCGCCGGCTTCCTGGCCGAGGCGCTTCTTCTCCTCGGCGGCCTCGGTGGTGAGCATGATCACCGGGGTGAACTTGTAGCTCGGGTTCTTCTTGACCTCGCGCACGAAGGCGATGCCGTCCATGTTGGGCATGTTCACGTCGGAGATGATGAGATGAACCTTCTGGCCGCCGAGCTTGCCGAGGGCGTCGCGGCCGTCGCAGGCCTCGATCACCTGGTAGCCGGCGCCCTTGAGCGACAGGCTCACCACCTGGCGCAGCGAGGCGGAGTCGTCGACGATCAGCACGGTCTTGGACATGGGGGAGTACTCCTGCTCAAAAGAAGGTGATGTCGCCGCCAGCCGGGGCGGGGTTCGCGTCGGCGCGGCGGGCGTGTTGTTCGAGGGTGGTGTAGGTGCGCTCGAGCGCGGCGATCCAGGCGGCGACGTCGATCGGCGCCGGCACCCGCCCGCCGGCGAGGCGGGCCTCGTCTTCGGCGACCTGGGCGGCGAGGCGCGCCATGTCGGCGCGCACCGCCTCGAGGATCTGGCTGACGCGGTCCTGGAACTGGAGCTGCACCAGCACGCCCTCGATGCGGGACTGCACCGCGGTGCTGTCTTCCTCGAGCGCGCGCGCGGCCTGCGCCATGGCGTTGCCGACCTGGTCGAAGCGGCCGACCACGCTGCCGATCGCCGCCTCGGAGTCGCGCACCAGGACGGCGTCGCCGCGGGCCATGTGCTCGGCCGCTGCGAGCGCCTCGGCCATCGCGGCGTGGGCGCTCTCGACCTTGGCGCGGATACGCTCGCCGGTGGCGCCGGAGAGGTCGGAGAGCTTGCGCACCTCGTCGGCGACCACCGCGAAGCCGCGCCCCACCTCACCGGCGCGGGCGGCCTCGATCGCCGCGTTGAGCGCGAGCAGGTTGGTCTGCTTGGCGATCTCGCCGACCTCGCTCGCCATGCGCATCAGCTCCTCGGTGACCTGGGCGAGGCGGGCGACCGCCTGCGACAGGCTCTGCTTCTCGGCGAGCGCGGCGTTGAGCCCGGCGAGCACGCGGTCGAGCTCGCCGCGGGCATGGCCGATCACCCCGACCACGCTGTCCTCGCCGCGGTCGGCGGTGGACTGGCGCGAGCGCAGCAGCGCGTCCTGCAGGCGCTCGAGGATGTGCGCGAACTCGCCGGCGAGCGCGCCCACGGCGGTCTCGGTCTGGCTGCGCGAGATGCCCACGTGGTCGTGCCAGCGCGCCAGCGCGGCCTGCGCCAACTGCTGCAGGCTGGCGAGGTAGGCCTCGCGCTCGGCCAGGCGCGCACGCTCCGCCGTGGCCACGCGCGCCGCGACGTCAGCCTGGCGGGCGCGCTCGCGACGCAGTATCCACCATGGCAGGGCGAGGCCGGCGACGCCGACGACGCCCGCCGCGACGACGCCCGCCGCGCCCGGCACGAGCGCGCCGAGCAGCAGCGCCCCCGCCAACCCGGGCGCGGCGAGCGCAGCCAGGGGCAGGAGCTGCGAATCCTTCGAGGCGGGAGCCTGGGGGGCTTGGGACACTTGAGGCTTCTCCACTTGTGCCGCACCCGCCTTGTGGCGCTGCGGCGATTCCTGTTCCGTGCGGACTTCGCTCACGGAGCGCTCCGCGCGAAGATGGAACCCATCCGGGGACTGCCGTTAAACTCCGCATCCGCCCGGGGTTTGCCGGCGGCATGCATTTCCGTCGCCTGCATGTTCCCGCTCCGGGGCGTCTAGGGACAATCGGTAAAATTCCGTGCATGCCCCTAGGGGATTGGACTAGTCGGAAAGCAGGAGCAGGCTCATCGAGACGGAGGGATTCGCGTGCTGATCCGCAGGCAGCAATGGGCGATCGCGATCGCGTCGCTGATCACCGTCGTGGTCGCCACGGGGCTGTGGATCGCGAACAACCTGGCCTTGCGCGCCGAACTGGAGCGCGGCCGCATGTCGGCGCAGATCGGGCCGGTGGGCGCCGCGCAGATGCGCTCGCGCATCTTCGAGTTCCTCGCCGAGCCCTCGCCGGCCGCGCGCGCGCGCTGGTACGAGAGCCACCAGGCGCTCGGCGCGCTGCTCGCGCCCGCGCTGATGGACGGCACCCCCGGCGAGCCGATCATCGCGGGCCTGCGCGCACGCCACGCGGAACTGCCGGCGCTGTTCGAGGCGCTCGCCGCCGATCGCCTGCGCGAGGCCGCGGGCAGCACGCCGACGCCCGAGTTGCTCGACGCGCAGCGCATGGCCTCGGTGCACTTCATGGAGGCGACGCAGCAGGTGGCCAGCGACACCTTGCGCCTGCTCGATCTCGGCCAGGCCCGGCTGGAACGGCTGCATGCCGATCAGGAGCGCCTGATCGCGGGCCTCATCCTCGCACTGGGCCTGGTGATCGGCCTGGAGCTCTTCCTGGTGCATCGCCGCATCCTCGATCCGCTGCAGGAACTGCACAAGGGCGCGCGGGCGATCGAGAAGGGTCACTACGAGCACCGCCTCGGCATGTCCGGCAAGGACGAGATCGCCCAGGTCGGTGCGCAGTTCGACCACATGGCCGACGCGCTCGGCGAGACCCTGCAGGCCCTGCACCAGCAGCGCAGCCAGCTCGAACTCGCCAACCGCGAGCTGGAGAGCTTCAGCTACTCGGTGTCGCACGACCTGCGCGCACCGCTGCGCGGCATCGGCGGCTGGGCGCAGGCGCTCGAGGAGGATCACGGCGCCGCCCTGCCCGTGGAAGCGCAGGAATACCTCGCACGCATCCGCGGCGAATGCGCGCGCATGAACCTGCTCATCGAGGACCTGCTGCAGCTGGCCCGCGTCACCCGCAGCGAGCCGTCCTTCGAGTGGCTGGAGCTCGACCTGCTCGCCCGCGAGGTGGCCGAGCGCGTGCGCGAGAGCTGGCCGGGGCGCGACATCGAGTTCGTGATCGCCCCCGGGCTGACGGTCTGGGGCGACCGCCGCCTGCTCGGGATCGCGCTCGCCAACCTGTTCGACAACGCCTGCAAGTTCACCGCGCGCGTGCCGCGGGCGCGCGTCGAACTCGGCTGCCGGGAAATCGTCGATCCCCTCGGCGCGCGCGTGCTGCGGCAGTATTTCGTGCGCGACAACGGCGCGGGCTTCGACATGAAGCACGCCGCCCGGCTGTTCGTGCCCTTCCAGCGCATGCACTCGCAGCGCGAGTTTCCCGGCACCGGCATCGGGCTGGCGATCGTGCAGCGTATCATCCAGCGTCACGCCGGCGTGCTGGAGGCCGAGGCCGGGCCCGGCGAGGGCGCGTGCTTCCGCTTCACCCTGCCGCTGCTGCCCGGACCGCCTGCCCCCGTACCGAACGCAACGCCCCCATGAGGCGAGCGCCTTGACCCCTCCCCCGAACTCCGCCCCTGCCCCCTCCACGCCCTCGCCCTCGCCTGCGGACAGCCGCAGCGCACCCGCGCCACGAGAGCTCGCGGTGCTGATGGTGGAAGACTCCGAGAGCGATGCGCTGCTGGTCCTGCGTGCGCTGCGGCGTGCCGGCTTCGCGCTGCGCCATCGCCGCGTCGAGGACGGTGCCGGAATGCGCGCGGCGCTCGCAGGCGAGCGCTGGGACGTGGTGCTCTCCGACTTCAACCTGCCCGGCTTCGACGCGCGCAGTGCGCTTGCCGAGCTGCACGCGAGCGGGCTCGACCTGCCCTTCATCGTGGTGTCGGGCACCATCGGCGACGAGATTGCGATCGAGCTGATGCGCCGCGGCGCCCACGACTACCTGATGAAAGAGAACCTCGCCCGCCTCGCCCCCGCGATCGAGCGCGAGCTCGGCGAGGCGCGCGTCCGCGCCGAGCGCCGACGCGCGCTCGCCGCCCTGCACGACAGCGAGGCGGTGCTGCGCGAGGCGCAGCGCATCGGCGGGGTCGGGCAGTGGCGCAGGGACCTGCCGGGCGGCGCGCCATGGTGCTCGGACACCTTGTTCGCGCTCTTCGGCATGGCCCCGGTGGCGGGCGAGGATGCGCTCGACGCCCTGCTCACCCGCGTGCACCCGGACGACCTCGGCCGCCTGCTGCAGGCGCATCGCGAGCTCGCGGCCGGCAGCGAGCGCGTGGAACTGGAGTACCGCATCGTCCATGCCGACGGCAGCCTGCGCTACGTGCTCGAGTGCGCCGCCCGCAGCCGCGGCGTCGAGGCTGCGACGCCGCGCCTGATCGGCACGGTGCACGATGTCACCGCGCAGCGCGCCGCGGCCGAGGCCTTGCGCACCGCCAACGCGCGCCTGCGCCAGATGTCGCTGCGCGTGCTCGACGCCCAGGAGGCCGAGCGCCGTGCGGTGGCCTACGAGCTGCACGACCAGATCGGCCAGGCGCTGACCGCGGTCAAGCTCGACCTGCAGGCGATGACCCCGCATCTGGACGCCGGCCCGGCGGTGGCGCGCCTGGCCGCGGCCATCCACACCACCGAGGAGGCGCTCGCGCAGGTGCGCGGCCTGTCCCTGAACCTGCGCCCGCCGCAGCTCGACTACATGGGCCTGGAAGCCTCGCTGCGCTGGCACGCCGAGCGCGAATGCGCGCGCGCCGGGCTGGCGCTCGACTTCGCCGGCAGCGTGGGCGAGTTCAAGGCGGAAGAGCGCTGCGCGATCGTGTGCTTCCGCCTGCTGCAGGAGGCGCTCACCAACGTCGTCCGCCATGCGGCGGCGAAGCGGGTGCGCATCGCCCTGTCGGCCGCGGACGGCCGCCTGGACCTGGAGATCGCCGACGACGGCCGCGGCTTCGACCTCGCGCGCGCGCGCCGGCGCATGCTGGAGGGCGCCAGCGTGGGCCTGCTCGGCATGGAGGAGCGCGCCGCGCTCATCGGCGGCGAGGTCCACATCGACGCGGCGCCCGGCGCGGGCACCCGCATCCGGGTCAGCCTGCCCTGTACCGCACACGCCGCCGCGGCGTAGGATTCGGCCATGGAAGGAATGCGAGTTCTGCTGGTGGACGATCACAGCCTGGTGCGCGCGGGCATCCGCGCGCTGCTCGGCTCCATCGCGGGCGTGGCCGGCATCGAGGAGGCGAGCAGCGGCCGTCAGGCGGTCGAGCTGGCGGCGACGATGCAGCCCGACCTGGTGCTGATGGACATCGCGATGGACGACATGGACGGCCTCGCCGCCACACGCACGATCGCCGCGGCGCATCCGCACATCAAGGTGGTGATCCTGTCGATGCACGACACCGGCGACTTCTTCGAGCAGGCGCTGCGCTGCGGCGCGCGCGGCTACCTGCTCAAGGACGCCGCGGTGGCCGAGCTCGAGATGGCGATCGCGGCGGTGATGCGCGGCGACGTCTATCTGAGCCCGGCGGTGTCGCGCCACCTGGTGGGCAACATGCTCGCCCGTCCGCCCGAGGACGAACGCGCGGCGAGCGTGCTGACCCCGCGCCAGACCGAGATCCTCGAGCTCATCGGCAGCGGCCTCGGCACCAAGGAGATCGCCCGCCGGCTCGACCTCAGCGTCAAGACCGTGGAGGCGCACCGCGCGCAGATCATGGAGCGCCTGGGCGTGCGCGACATCGCCAACCTGCTGCTCGAGGCCGCGCGCCGCGGCCTCATCACGCTCGGCAAGCGCTCCACAACCCTAGACGCGCCTCGGTAATCCAAGGGATTGCCGCCACGGCCCGCCGGCTTATCATCGCCGCATGGACCGGAGTGCCGGAGTGCGCTTGCGGCCGCACCCCGCAATGGAAGGGCAAGCATGGGCGAGACCGTCAACCTGCTGATCGTCGAGGACAACGAATCCGATGCCGCTCTGGTCGTGCGCCAGCTCGAGCGCGCCGGCTACACGGTGGCGACGGCGCGCCGCGTCGATCGCGCCGCGGAACTCGGCGCCGCGCTCGAGGCCTGCGCGTGGTCCGCGGTGCTGTGCGACTACGCCCTGCCCGGGTTCAGCCCCGAGGAGGCCCTCGCCCAGGTGCAGGCGAGCGGCCTCGACCTGCCCTTCGTGGTCGTCTCGGCCTCGCTCGCCGACGAGGAGGCCGGCCGCCTGATGGCGCTCGGCGCACACGACTACGTGCACAAGCACGATCTCGCGCGCCTCGCCCCGGCGCTGGCGCGCGGCCTGGCCGAGGCGCGCGGGCGCCGGGCCCGCCGCCACGCCGAGGACGGCCTGCGTGCCCGCGAGGCCCACCTGCGCATCTGGGGCGAGGTCGTCGAGGGCCTGCACGAAGGCATCGTGGTGACCAACCTCGCCGGCGACATCCTCGACTGCAACCCGGCCTTCGAGCGCATCACCGGCCATGCGCGCGCCGAGGTGCTCGGGCTCAATCCGCGCGTGCTCAAATCCGGCCGCCACGACGCCGCCTTCTACGCCGGCATGTGGGACGCGCTGGTCACGCGCGGCTCGTGGGTCGGCGAGGTGTGGAACCGGCGCAAGAGCGGCGAGATCTACCCCGAGCGCCTGGCATTGCGTGCGGTGCGCGGCGCCGACGGCCTGCCCACGCACTACGTGGGCATGTTCAGCGACATCAGCCGCGAGAAGCAGGACCAGGCCCGGCTCGACTACCTGACCCACCACGATCCCCTCACCGGCTTCGCCAACCGCCAGCTCTTCATGGAGCGGCTGCAGCAGGCGGTGGAGCGCGCCGCCGCCGGCGAGGGCAAGGCCGCGGTGCTGCTGCTCGACCTCGACCGCTTCCGGCGGGTGAACGAGAGCCTCGGTCAGGACGCCGGCGACCGCCTGCTGCAAGTGATGGCCGAGCGCATCGCCGGCTGCCTGAAGCGGCGCAGCAGCCTCGCCCGCCTGGGCAGTGACGAGTTCCTCGTGCTGATCACCGAGTTCACCGATGCCGACGCGCTGGCCGCGCTCGCGCGACGCATCCTCGACGAGATCGCCCGCCCGGTGACGGTCAACGGCCAGCTCCTGCACATGAGCGCGAGCCTGGGCATCAGCGTCCATCCTCAGGACGGCGCCGACGCCGAGCACCTGCTGCAGGCGGCCGAGGCCGCGCGTGCGCAGATCCGCCACGGCCTGGGCAACCGCCTGCACTTCTTCACCGCCGGCATGGACACCCGGGCACGGCGCTGGATCGAGGTCGAGAGCGAGCTGCGCCATGCGCTCGCGCGCGGCGAGCTGCAGCTCTACTACCAGCCGATCGTGTGCGTGCGCGATGGCCGCGTACGCACCGTGGAGGCGCTGCTGCGCTGGAACAGCCCCGCGCTGGGCTGGGTGTCGCCGGCGGAGTTCATCCCGGTGGCCGAGGAGAGCGAGCTGATCGTCGCGATCGGCGACTGGGCGCTCGAGACCGCCTGCCGCCAGGTCCGCCATTGGCAGGACACCGGCCTGCCGGCGGTGCGCGTGGCGGTGAACGTCTCCGCGCACCAGCTCGCGGGCGGGCGCCTGCCCGAGCGCGTGCGCGAGGTGCTCGAGCGCACCGGCATCGACCCCGGCCAGCTCGAGCTCGAGCTCACCGAGAGCGCGATGATGAGCGACAGCGAGCACGGCGCGCGCCAGGTCGAGGCGATCAGCCGCATGGGGGTGAGCGTCGCGCTCGACGACTTCGGCACCGGCTACTCCTCGCTCGCCTACCTGAGCCGCTTCGCCCTCACCAAGCTGAAGATCGACCGCAGCTTCGTCGATGGCCTGAGCCGCGACCCGAAGAGCTCGATCATCGTGGATGCAACCCTGGGCCTGGCGCGCGGCCTGGGCCTGCGCGTGGTCGCCGAAGGCGTGGAAACGGAGGAGCAGCGCGCGCTGCTCGCCGCCGCCGGCTGCGACGCGCTGCAAGGCTATCTGTTCAGCCCGCCGGTGGCGCCCGCGGCCCTCGGCGCGCTGATCGACCGCTTCGCGCCCGCCGAGCGCTACGCAAAGCCGCGCGTGGTCGCGATCGGCGCCTGAGCGCGGCGCGCCCGCCGCTCAGCGCGGCGACGCGCGCCTGGCCTGGCGCAGCGACCACAGGCTCGTCAGCGCCAGCGCGCCGACGATCAGCGCCATGCCGGCGAATTCCACCGCGGTGGGGCGCTCGCCGAGCTCGATCCAGCCCGCGAGCGCACCCACCATCGGGATGCCGAGCGCGGACAGCCCCGCCACGCCGGCGGACAGCCTCTGCAGCACGAACAGCCACAGCAGCCAGGCCAGCCCGGTGGCGAACACCGCGTTGAACACCAGCGCGCCCCAGAAGTAAGGCGTCGGGTCGATCGGCCGCGAGGGGTGGAGCAGCGCCAGCACGCACAGCGCGACCGCGCCGAACAGCATCTGCCAGGCGGTGAGCGAGAGCAGGTCGAAGTCGTGCGCGCGGCGCATGCGCTTGGCCTGCACCGAGGCCGCCGCCCAGGTCACCCCGCCGGCGACCGCGAGCAGGTTGCTGAAGGCGCTGCCGCCCATCGCCCAGGGCTCGAGCACCAGCACGAGGCCGCAGCCGGCGATCGCATTGGCCACCCACTGCATGCCGCGCACGCGCTCGCCGAGGACGAACCAGGCCATCGGCACCACCCAGAACGGCATCGTATACACCAGCACCGCGGTCTTGCCCGCGCCGCCGGCCACCAGCGCCCACTGGATCAGCGCCGTGAAGGCGCCGGTCTGCAGCACGCCGAGCAGCGCCACCTCGCGCACCTGCTGCAGCCCCAGCGGGCGACGCAGTGCGATCAGCACCACGAAGAGCGTGGCGGCGCCGAGCGCGGTGCGGATCGCCGAGAAGTCGAAGGGATCGACGTACTGGATGACCTGCTTCATGACCACCCAGTTGTAGCCCCAGATCAGCGACAGGAGCGCGAGCGCGGACAGCGCCAGGCGCGGCGAGCCGGATGCGGACATCGGACCTCCAAAAGGAAAATGCCGCGGCGCCCCGGAAGGGAGCCGCGGCCGAAGGGATCCGCCGGGGAGACGGCGGCGAGCAACAGTGCGGGACGGATTATGCGCCAGCGCCGCCGGGGGTGTCATATCGCATCGGTGATGTAGCCCATCCGCGGGGAGCGGGCGATCGGCACGCGGCGTCGCGCGACGGGGAAGCGCAACGTGTGCGCGCCCTGATGCGCGGCATCAGCCTGCCGCACTGCGCGCGCGCGTCTCGGCCACCTACACTGCGCGGCCCCATCGTACGTCCCTGGAAAACCTCATGCTGCTCGGCCTGTCCCTGTTCTACGTCGGCGCGGTCCTGATCCTCAACGGCCTGTGGATGCTCGGCCGCATCGGCGACCGCGAGATCACCATCATCAACCTCTGCACCGGCGGACTCACCCTGCTGGTCTGCCTGCGCCTGGCCCTCGGCGCCGACGCCGACGCGGCGTCGATCCGCGCCGCGGCCTTCTCGCTGCTGTTCTCCTTCACCTACCTGTGGGTGGCCTGGAACCGCCTCACCGGCGCCGACGGGCGCGGGCTGGGCTGGTTCAGCCTGTTCGTGGCGATCACCGCGCTGCCGATCGCGGCCGACACCCTGCGCGCCGCCGACAGCACCTGGGACTGGTGGCTCGGCCTGTCGTGGGCGGCGTGGGCGGTGCTGTGGCTGATGTTCTTCCTGCTGCTGGCCCTGCACAGACCGATCGCGCGCGCGACCGCGTGGATGGCGATCGTCCAGGGCATGGGCACCGCCTGGCTGCCCGGCTACCTGCTGCTGACCGGCGCACTGTACTGAATGCGCGCCGCCCGCGGATGCCGCTGCGAGCCCTTCACGCCACGTGATGCTGCACCGCAAAAATATAAAATTTTATATTCGAGGTATTCGCCAGACTCGCTCCCGCCGCGAAGGCGAATCCCTAGACTCCGGTTCAAGTCGGCAGCAGACCCTGGCCGCGCCCTCCGCCCCTCCCCGACGGCAGAGGGCGCACCACCACCCCGACCCCTGCACGGCGCCGCGATGACCCGGGACCACCCGGGCGGGACGGCGCGGAAGAGACACACAAAACATGAAGGAGACGAACATGTCCGACCTCGCACTGCAAGGCGGAAGCGACCCGGTCCATCCGGTCGACGAGAAACTGCCCGGCGGGCGGCTCGCCGCGTTGGGCATGCAGCACGTGCTGGTGATGTATGCCGGCGCGGTCGCGGTGCCCCTGATCGTGGGGCGCGCGCTCGGCTTCGGCCCCGAGCAGGTCGCCCTGCTCATCTCCGCCGACCTGTTCTGCTGCGGCCTGGTGACGCTGATCCAGTCGCTCGGCTTCGGCAAGTACTTCGGCATCAAGCTGCCGGTGATGATGGGCGTGACCTTCGCCGCGGT
>ERZ795044.1771-NODE-1771-length-19320-cov-7.978874_pt1 | contig 19320 bp, 31 predicted proteins | sample MGYA00375128_ERZ795044 | MGnify/ENA primary metagenome ERZ795044 (study PRJEB30173, sample SAMN05720213) | anaerobic digester metagenome | isolation source: active sludge of municipal wastewater-treating anaerobic digesters | place: USA | collected 2014-12-22 ... | reverse complement strand
TTGGCAAAGGATAGTATTAGGCACTGATTTTTTGTAACAGCGCTAAAAGTATTGATTTTTTTGATTTAATTTGGTTAACTATCACTTGCTTATGTAATTGTTTTGAGCTTCAGATGACGTTGTTCCGGACGAAAGCGAGGGTTCTTTATAGTGATAAGAACATTCGCAAACGTACAGAATAACGTGATCTAAAAATAAAAAGTAATTTATTTATCGAAAGGAAATTTAAAATGACTGATTTCGTAAGAAATAAAGAACATTTAAATATCGGTACCATAGGTCACGTTGACCATGGTAAGACAACCTTAACATCGGCTATTACAAAAGTACTTGCCGATAAAGGTATGGCTTCTTACAGGGAATTTAACACAATTGATAATGCCCCTGAAGAAAAAGAAAGAGGTATAACAATTAACATCACTCACGTAGAGTATGAGACCGAAAAGAGACACTACGCACATATAGATGCTCCGGGTCACAAAGACTACATCAAGAACATGATTACAGGAGCTGCGCAAATGGATGGTGCAATTCTTGTAGTTTCAGCTCCTGATGGACCTATGCCTCAAACAAGAGAGCATATTTTGTTGGCCAGACAGGTTAACGTTCCTGCAATGGTAGTTTTTATGAACAAATGTGATATGGTCCAGGATAAAGAAATTTTGGACTTAGTTGAGCTTGAAATTAGAGAATTATTAAATAAATACGGATTCCCCGGAGATACCACTCCTATAATAAAAGGATCCGCGTTAAAAGCTTTGGAAGGAGATCCCGAATACGTTAAGAAAATTGAAGAATTAATGGTAGCTGTTGATGAATTCATTCCTACTCCTTCAAGAGAATTAGATAAACCATTCTTAATGCCTATTGAGGATGTTTTCACAATTTCTGGAAGGGGGACTGTTGTTACAGGTAGGATTGAAAGAGGAAAAGTTCAGCTTAATGACGAAATTGAAATAGTTGGTATAAGAGATACCAAAAAAACTATTGTAACCGGAATTGAAATGTTCAAAAAATCAATGAAAGAAGGTCAGGCTGGAGATAACGTTGGAGTTTTGGTAAGAGGAATTGAAAGAACCGACGTTGAAAGAGGTCAGGTTCTTGCTAAACCAGGGTCAGTCAAACCTCATACAGAATTTGATGCAGAGGTTTACGTTTTGTCCAAAGAAGAAGGTGGTAGACATAAACCATTCTTTTCAGGATACAGACCACAATTTTATGTTAGAACTACTGACGTTACAGGAGAAACAAAACTTCCTGAAGGAGTCGAGATGGTACTTCCAGGAGATCATGTAAAAATGACAGTTAAGTTAATTACTCCCGTAGCATTGGAAGAAGGAATGAGATTTGCTATCAGAGAAGGTGGTAGCACCGTAGGTCACGGAGTAGTAAGTAAAGTTATCGCATAAAGATAATTTCTTTTAGAGGGCCCTGCCGTAGGCAGGGCCCCCTTTATCTAAGATGGCAAAAGGTAAAACACAAAAAGATACAAAGATAAGAATAAAACTAAAATCTTACGACAGTAGGATCATAGACTTGAGCTGTTCAAAGATTGTTGATACAGCAATTAGAACCGGCGCACAAATCGTAGGTCCTGTACCTTTGCCTACTAAAATTGAAAAATTTACTGTAATTAGAGGTCCTCACATTGATAAAAGATCTAGAGAGCAATTTGAACTTAGAACTCATAAAAGAGTTATAGATGTTCTTAACCCGACTCCCTCCACTGTTGAGACTTTGTCAAAACTAAGTTTACCTGCAGGGGTTGGCATTTCGATTAAGATGTAGTATCCTATCTTGTTTTTGATATATTGGTCAGTTAGTTTAAAATTAATGATAAATAAAAGAACATAAAAAACGGTTTTTTTAAAAAGGGTAACTGCGAATAGCGCCCTTCGGGCGCTAAATTTTTTTTAATTTTGATACAAAAAATGGAAAAAATAATTGGAAAAAAATTAAATATGACTCAACTATTCGGAGATAATGGAGTAGTTGTTCCTGTAACTATTATTTCCTGTGAGTCGGATGTCAGTGTAGACTTTGAAAATAAAGATATTGTTGTGGTTGGTAAATCAAAAGGTAAAGGTTTCGCAGGAGTTATGAAAAAATGGGGTTTTCACGGCGGGCCCGCTACAAGAGGTCAAGGTATTAAAGGAAGGTCGCCTGGTTCAATCGGGTCTCAAACACCCGGAAGAGTTTTAAAAGGCAAGAAAATGGCCGGAAGAGCCGGTAATCAGAGGATAACAATAAAAGGTTTAAAACTGGTAAAAGTAATGCCTGAATTAAAACAGGTAATGGTTTCAGGGCCGGTTCCAGGTCCCAGAAATTCTAAAATTGAAATTAAATTTGTAGAAAGTAAGAAATAATTTTTAAAATATGAAAGTAGATGTTATTAATTTAAAAGGTGAAAAGATAGAGCAAATAGATCTCAGGGATGAGATCTTTGGATCAGATTATAATCCGACAGTTTTAGCTCAATATATTAGGGTATATCAAAATAACCAGAGACAAGGTACTTCTTCTACAAAAACCAGAGCAGAAGTTTCAGGCGGAGGTTTAAAACCAAGAGCTCAAAAAGGTTCGGGAAGATCAAGACAAGGTTCTATTAGAAGTCCTATTTGGGTAGGTGGTGGAGTAGCACATGGTCCTAAGCCAAAATCATACAAATCTCAACTAAGCAAAAAAATGAAAGGTGTTGCTTTAAGTTCAGCTCTTTCTACAAGAATGAAAGAAGGAAAAGTAATCATTATTGACGGAGTAGATATTAAAAAACCAAATACTAAAGAGTTTTCACAATCTTTAAAAAAGATAAAAGTGTCAGGAAGTCTTTCTTTAGTTTGGGTAGGTGAAAATGAAAATTTAATAAAGAGTGCAAGAAATATCCCGGAAGTTAATTTAGTAAATGTTAAAAGTTTAGGTGCTTACGATGTAATGAAAACTAAAAATATCGTGTTTTTGAAAAATGCAGTTTTAGATTTTCAAGAGAGGTTTTCTAAATGAGATTAAGTAAATCAATAATAAAACCAATAATTACTGAAAAATCATATGATCACTCTTCTTTTGGAAGATATGTGTTTGAAGTTTCTGTAAAGGCCACAAAGGGTGCTATAAGAAGTGAGATAAAAGATTTGTACGGAGTTGATGTTACAGAAGTTAAGACTGCGATATTACCTGGTAAATCCTCAAGAATCGGTAGAACCAGATTATTTACAACGCCTGCTAAGTGGAAAAAGGCAGTTGTAAAATTAAAAGAAGGACAAAGTATAGATTTATTTCCTAAGGATAAATAAATTAAATGATAAAGTCATATAAACCAACAAGTGAAGGATTAAGAACCAGAAAAACCTTGGTAAAAGGTGTAGATAAAGTACGTCCTGAAAAGTCACTTACAAAAGGAAGATCATCCAATTCAGGTAGATCCAGAGGTAAGGTAACAAGCAGACATAAACAAAGAGGAGCCAAAAAACTCTACAGATTTGTTGATTTTAAAAGAGATAAATTTAATATTCCTGCAAAAGTTATAAGTATTCAGGATGATCCTAATAGAGGACCCAACATAGCTTTGTTAGCTTATGCTGACGGGGAAAAAAGATACATCGTCGCTCCCGAAGGTTTGGAGGTCGGATCTACAATAATATCAGGAGAAAATGCAGAAATTTCTTTAGGTAACAACGTTCCTTTGTCCAAAATACCTTTAGGAACTTCAATTCATAATATAGAGATTAATCCGGGCGCCGGTGCAGTCTTGTGCCGATCCGCCGGAAACCAGGCTCAGATTATTGCAAAAGAAGGCAATTATGTTAATGTAAAACTTCCCAGCGGTGAGGTTAAGAGAATTCCTGATGTTTGTACTGCTACTATAGGAGTTATTGGTAACATAGATAAAAGAAATGTTGATTTAGGCAAAGCTGGTAGAATGAGATATTTAGGAAGAAGACCTCACGTAAGAGGAATTGTTATGGGTGACCCGCATCGAGATCATCCTCATGCAGGAAAATATAGTACTTCAGGTATTGGTATAGTAGCACCGCTGTCACCTTGGGGATGGAAAACAAAGGGAGTTAAGACTAGAAAAAGAGTTAGAACTGATTACACTATAGTTAGTAGAAGAAAGGGCAAAAAGAAATAAATATGTCTAGATCACTAAAAAAAGGAATTTATACAGACGAAAAATTAATGAAAAAAGTCGAAAAGGCTTTATCAGGTGATAAAAAACCAATAAAAACATGGGCTAGAAATTCAACCATAGTTCCTAATATGGTTGGTTTAACTTTTGAAGTTCATAACGGTAAGAAACATATCTCTTTCTTTGTCACTGAATCAATGGTTGGTCACAAGCTTGGTGAATTTGCTCCTACGAGAACCTTTAGAGCACACTCATCAAAGAAAGGAATTGCTGAATAATATGTACGATGTAAAGATAACAGCAAAACACATGGGAGCAAGAGTGTCGCCTAAAAAAGTGGCAATAGTATTAGATTTAGTTAGAGGAAGAAGTGTTTTTGAAGCAAAGAAGATTTTATCTTTTGATAGAAGTAAGTCTGCAAAAATTGTTTTAAAAGTGGTAAAATCTGCCGAGGCTAATGCCGTAAATAATAGTAAAATGAACAAAGATAAACTATTTATTAACCGAATATGGGTAAGCGGAGGGCCTTCTTTAAAGAGAATGAGTCCTGGTGCAAAAGGAAGAGTTGACCCTATTTTAAAAAGATATAGTCATATTTATGTAAGTTTAGATGAAAGGGATCAAAAATAATGGGTCAGAAAATAAATCCTGTTGGATACAGAGTAGGAATATCAAAAAACTGGTCATCAAGATGGTACACATCTAAGAAGGATTATGCCAATTTATTGATTGAAGATAAAAAAATCAGAGATTTTCTAAATGAGAAGTTAAGTACAGCAGGTTTGAAAAATGTTGAGATAGAAAGAACTGAAAACGAAGTTAGTATTTTGATAAAAGTGTCAAAACCCGGTGTGGTTATTGGAAGAGGCGGTACCGGTGTTGAGGAGATTGAAAAGGAGATTAAGAAGATAACCAAAGGTAAGGTAAAGATTACCGCTGAAGGTGTTAAATCTTCCGAAATCGAGGCCCAGTTGGTTGGAGATTACATCTGTAGGCAGTTAAAAAGAAGAGTTCCTTACAGGAGAGTTGTTAATTTTGCATTAAGTTCAGCAATTGATAAAGGTGCAAAAGGTATAAAAATAAAATTAGCAGGAGTTTTAAGCGGTAGTAACACCATCTCAAGATCAGAGACTTATAAATTAGGTTCGGTTCCGGCTCAAACTTTAAGAGCTGATATTGATTATGCTCAAATACATTGTCAAATGCTTTTTGGAACCATAGGAATAAAAGTTTGGATATACAAAGGAGAGATAGAACTTAAATAGGAGAAATAATATGTTGATGATGCCAAGAAAAGTAAAATTCAGAAGACAGCAAAGAGGTACCAATAAGGGTATTTCTGTCAGGGGATCGTCTATATCCTTTGGAGATTATGGTCTGAAGGTTGTAGATAGATGCTTGTTATCTTACAGGCAGCTGGAATCAGCAAGAAAAGCTATTACACACGAAACCAAAAGGGGTGGAAAGCTTTGGATTAGAGCGTTTCCTGATAAACCTGTTGCAAAAAAGGCAAATGAAACAAGAATGGGAAGCGGTAAATCCAACACTGACCATTATGCTGCAATGGTTAAGCCTGGAAAAGTTATATTTGAGATGGCAGGTGTAACAGAGGATGTAGCTAAAAAAGCTTTTTATAAGGCAGCATCAAAGTTGCCGATAAAAACAAAGTTTGTAAGAAGGGATGACCAATGATAGACATAAAAGAATTTAGAAAAAAAGAATTAGATGATCTAAAAAAGGAGCTCTTAAAAGTTAAAAAGGACTTTCATAAAACAATATCTGATGTTATGCAAAAGAAGGAAAAAAATATTAAAAAAGCTTCTCAATTTAGAAAAGATATCGCAAGAATTCAAACAATAATAAATGAAAAATTAAAAGAGGTACAAAAATGAGCGTTAAAACATTTAAAGGAAAAGTTATATCTAATAAAATGCAGAAAACAGTTGTTGTAGCTGTGGAATCTCCTAAAAAACATCCTAAGTACAACAAGAGTATAAAAAATACTACTAAACTTAAAGCCAGAGATGATATCGGAGTAATGGTTAACGATGAGGTAATAATTGAGGAATGCAAGCCATTTAGTAAGGATGTGGCGTTTAAAGTTTTAAGTAAAATTTCTAAAGAGGAGCAAAAATAAAATGTTACCTATTGGATCATATTTAAAACCAGCTGACAATTCAGGAGCGATAATGCTTAAAATTGTTGGCATACCCGGATCAAATAAACGATCTGCCAGATTGGGAGATTACGTCACTGTTGTAGTAAAAGGCGCTTCCTCTACAGGTACTCTAAAAGATCATAGTATGGCAAAAGCTATTATAATCAGAACAAAAAAAGAAGTCAGAAGAAAAGATGGAAGCTATATAAGATTCGATGATAACGCGGCTATTGTAGTAGATAAAGATAAAAATATGATAGGCACAAGAGTTTTTGGTCCCGTGGCAAGAGAGATAAGGGATAGAGGTTATTCAAAGATAGTCTCTTTAGCTAAGGAGGTTTTATAATATGAGATTAAAAAAAGACGATAAAGTAAAAGTTATTTCAGGAAAAGATAAGGGAAAGGTATCCAAAATCCTGAAAGTTTTAAAAGATAAAAATAAAATTGTAGTTGAAGGTGTTAATGTAGTAAAAAAGCATGTTAAACCGGGTGTAATTTCAAAAGAGGGTGGGATTATCAGTATCGAAAAACCTGTAGATGTTTCTAACGTAATGTATTATGATGATTCTTCGAAAAAAGTTGTGAAGATTGGATATAAATTAGTTGAAGGCAAAAAATATAGAGTATCTAAAGAAACTGGTGAAATTTTAGATAAAAAGATATGAACAGACTAAAGGAAAAATATAACAAAGAAATAGCCAAAGACATGCTTAAAGAATTTAAATTAGGTAATGTGATGGAAGTTCCTTCTATTAAGAAAATTAGCGTAAATGCCGGAATAGGTCCTTTCAGAGAAAATAGAGAGGCTGCGGATTTCTTTGCTTCAGAATTGTCTGATATAGCAGGACAAAAAGTATTTGAGAGAAAAGCAAGAAAATCAGAAGCAGGTTTTAAAATTAAACAAAATGATATTGTAGGGTATACTGTTACCTTAAGAGGTGATAGAATGTGGGCGTTTTTGGATAAATTAATCAATATCGCTTTCCCAAGAATAAGGGATTTCAGAGGTTTTAGTCCCGACTCGTTTGATGAGAATGGAAATTACTCGGTAGGTATTAGAGAACATGTTATATTTCCTGAAGTAAATCCGAATACAACTAAAGGTATTAGAAGTCTACAAGTGACCGTAGTTTTTAATGGAAAGAATATCGATCAGAATAGGTATCTACTTAAGAAGCTAAGTTTTCCCTTTTCGGAATCGGCTAATATAGAAAGTAAATAAAATGGCTAAAGAAGCTTTAAAACAAAAACATAGTAGAAAACAAAAATTCTCGTCAAGGGAATATCACAGATGTTCTATATGCGGAAACCCAAGAGGTTATATGAGAAGATTTAAAGTTTGTAGAAAATGTTTTAGGGAGATGGCTCATAAAGGAGAGCTTCCCGGAGTAAGAAAGGCAAGTTGGTAAAATGAGTTTAGATAGATTATCAAACATGGTTAGTTCAATAAAAAACGCCTCGATGGGTGGAAGAGACTCTCTGGAGATTCCTTTTACATCTGAATGTGAGTCCGTTGCTAAGGTTTTAAAGGATAGGGGTTTTGTGGAAGAAGTAAAAACCTTTAAGAAAGAAAACAGCTCAGCAAAAATGTTGAAAATAACTTTAGCAAAAGACGGTAACGTAATAAAATTATCAGAAGCTAAGAGGGTTTCTAAACCCGGGAGAAGAGCTTATATTGGCTACAAGGAAGTAAAGCCTGTTCTTCAAGGTTTGGGAGTAATGATATTATCTACATCCAGGGGAATTATGGACGCCCAGGAAGCAAGAAAGAAAAAATTAGGCGGAGAAGTTATTTGTGAGGTTTATTAAAAAATGAGCAGAATTGGAAAAGCACCTATTTTAATACCGCAGGGAGTTACCGTAGAAATAGCGGGAAACGAAGTTATTGTTAAAGGATTAAAAGGTAACTTGAGTTTTAAATTTTCCGATGATGTAGTTGTCAAAAAAGAAGAAGATAAAATTAATGTTGAGATGATAGGTAAAAGTAAAGAATCCCCGGCTTTGTGGGGTACTACCCGAGCTATGATTTCAAATATGGTAAAGGGTGTAACCGAGGGTTATGAGAAAAAATTGGAGTTAGTTGGTGTAGGTTACAGAGTGAAGTCTGTATCCCCTAGAGAGATATCACTAACAGTTGGATATTCTCATCCTGTGGATTTTAAATCCCCAGAAGGTGTTGAGTTGAAAGTTGAGGATAATACTCACATCACTGTCTCTGGTTTTGATAAACATTTAGTTGGTTTAACAGCTGCAAAGATAAGAAAAGTAAGAAAACCAGAACCTTATAAAGGCAAGGGAATTAAATATGCTGATGAGGTTATTAGAAGAAAACCAGGAAAAGCAGGTAAGGTTGGTTCAGGAGGAGCTGCATAAACATGTATCACATAAAATCAAGAAAAACAAATAGAGAAAAAAGAAGATTATCAATTAGAAATAAGATTTACGGTACTTTTGAAACACCGAGATTGTCCGTATTTAGGTCTAACAAAGATATCTATGCTCAAATTATAGATGACGAAAAATCTGGTACTATCGTAGAGTTTTCATCTAAAAAATTAAAAAGCGCAAAAGGTACTACAAAAACACAGAAATCGTTTGAAGTAGGTAAAGAGATATCAAAACTTGCTTTGGAAAAGGGTATAAAAAGTGTAGTTTTTGATAGAGGTGGTTATAGATATCACGGAAGAGTAAAAGCAGTTGCTGAAGGAGCAAGAGAAGGAGGTTTGAAATTATGAAAAAGGAAGAAAGAAATAAAGAACAATATTCAAACACTGCGAAAATAAGTGAATTTGAGGAAAAAATAATTGAGATCAAAAGAGTCTCAAAGAAAATCAAAGGTGGTAGCGCCATTGGTTTTTCTGTTCTTGTGGTAGTAGGTAATAAAAATGGTAAGGTTGGTTATGGTTTCGGCAAAGCCCAAAACGTAGCTGACGCAATTAGAAAGGCTATAAATTCAGCTAAAAAGAAGATGTATGATGTAAAAATATCAGGGAAGACCATCGCTCACGAGGTTACGGCTAAAGTTGGTGCTTCCAAAGTCCTTCTCAAACCCGCCCCCGAAGGTACGGGAGTTATAGCCGGTGGTTCAGTCAGAATAGTTATGGAAATGGCAGGTGTCAAAGACATTTCTTCAAAGGTGTTGGGTTCTAACAATAAGCTTTTAAACGTCAGATGCGCAATAAAAGCATTAAATGAACTTAAAAAATAATATGGAACTTTTTAATATTAAAAAATTAAATAATGACAAAAAATCCAAGAGAGTTGGAAGAGGTAGAGGTTCGGGTAAAGGTGGACATACTGTTGGAAGAGGTCAAAAAGGACAAAAAGCCAGAAAAGGCGCAAAACCTAATTTAGGGTTTGAAGGAGGTCAATCACCTTTATATAAGAAACTTCCAAGAATTGGTGGTTTTAAGAGACCTTATATAACAAAAAGCAAAGCATTGGGTGTGAGTCTTGATATTTTCAACAAATTTAAGGACGGTGAAGAGATTACTCCAATATCTTTAGTAGAAAAGAAAGTATTAAAAGATATTCCATCAGGTGGTGTTAAGATACTCTCAAAAGGTGAGTTGAAAAAGAAAGTAGTTTTTAAAGATTTTACATATTCCGAAAAAGCTAAAGAAAAGATCGAAAGTTTCGGTGCCACTATAAATGCTTAAAATATTTAAGCTTCCTGACTTAAGGAAGAAAATAATATTTACTTTATTTATAATTGCTATTTTTAGACTCTTGGCTCACATACCGGTGCCGGGAGTAGATACCTCATCAATTAAAGCTTACCTTGAAAAGAGCGTTATTTTTGGTTTTTTTGATTTATTCAGCGGGGGTGGTTTTCAAAATTTTTCAATTGTTACTTTAGGTTTAGGACCTTATATCAACGCATCTATAATTATCCAACTCCTTACCATGCTTATTCCTTCTTTGGAGGAGATGGCAAAAGAAGGTGAGTACGGACAAGAGAAGATAAATATGTATACAAAGGTGTTAGCAATTCCGATGGCTTTCGTTCAAGCCTTTGGTATTTACTTTTTATTAAGTAAACAGGGCATAATAAATTCATTGGGAGGTTTTGATGTAATTCTTCTTATGTTAACTTTTACGGCTGGTTCTATGCTATTAGTTTGGCTTGGTGATTTGTTAACTGAAAAAGGGGTGGGAAACGGAATATCAGCTTTAATTTTTGTATCAATAATTAGCAGGCTGCCTAATAGTGCTTTATCTGCCGTTACGGGAATAATGTCTTCAAATTATCTTCAAACTGTAATTGTATTATTATTAATTTTATTAACAATAATTGCGGTAGTTTTGGTAAATGAAGGAACAAGAAATGTTCTTTTGGAGTACGGTAGAAGTTCCGAAAGATCAAGAAAAGTTACCAACTACCTTCCTATTAAGATAAACCAGGCGGGGGTAATCCCAATAATATTCGCGGTGTCAATTGTTTCTATACCTGGTATGGTATCCGGCCCTTTTATGGCTTCCGGAAAACCCGCTTTAGTTAATATCGGTGCTTTTATGGCAAGATATTTTGAACAAAAATCTCTTTCTTACAACGCTTTATATTTCGTACTGGTTGTAGCTTTTACATTTTTCTATACTTTTTTACAGTTTAATCCTGAGAAAATTGCCGAGGATGTTAAGAAGAGAGGGGGTTTTATACCCGGTGTAAGGCCCGGAACCTCTACCGCACAATATTTAAAAAGGATTGTTTCCAGAATTACACTTATGGGATCTTTATTCCTTGGTTTAATTGCCATTTTGCCTTATTTTATGAACTTTATATTTGGTCCTAATGTAATTTCCATTGGGGGAACCAGTCTATTGATTGCAGTTTCTGTGGTACTTGAGACGGTAAGGCAAGTAGAGTCTTTAACCGTTACGAGAAGTTACGAGAAGTTTTTAGGGTAATTTATTTTTTACTGATAAGATATTAATATGTTCGATAAAATAAAAGAACTAAATAAATTTAAACAAGCTCAAAGTAAAATCAAAAAACAAATGGAAGATATTTCTGCTACCAGAGAAAAAGATGGGATAAAAATTGTAGTTAGGGGAGATAAAAAAATTCAGAAGATTGAGGTAGACGGAGAGGATCAAAAAGAGTTAAAAGATTTAATAAACGATACTTTCAGCGATGTTGACAAGAAATTACAAAAACAAATGAGGGGCCAGCTACAAGATCTTGGACTTCCTGATTTTTAAGCTTTACAATTATTACCATGAAAATATTATTAATAGGATCTCAAGGGTGTGGTAAAGGCACCGTAGGAAGTATGTTAAGTGATTATTTAAGTATCCCCTTAATTTCTGCCGGTCATATTTTAAGGGAAGTTTCCGAAAATCATCCGAGAAAAAAGGAAATTCAAGATTATATGGCCAGGGGTGAGCTCGTACCCCAGGATTTAGTTGCAGATTTACTTAGGGAAGAAACCTCTAAAGATTCCAGTAAGAACGGGTTTATCTTTGATGGTTGGGGCAGAACCTTGATGGATCTTAATTTTTACGATCCCGATTTCGATAAAGTAATTTTCATTAGTATCTCTCCGGAAACCTCCGTTAAAAGAATTTCATCACGAAGAACCTGTGATAACTGCGGGTCAGTTTTTAATGTTGTGTCCGTCCCTCCAAAGGTTGAAGGAATTTGTGATGAGTGTGGTGGTGAGCTAATCCAGCGTGAAGATGACACCGAAGAAGCAGTTAGAAGAAGATTACAGATATTTAACACAGAGACCTCGGATGTAATTGAGCATTTTAGAAATGAGGGAAAACTTGTTGAAATAGACGGCGAAGGTAGTCCGGAAGAGGTCTTTAAGCTTGCTTTGGAAGCACTAAAATAAATTATAATGATATAATTACAGTTAATGTTTGACTACTCAAAACAGAAAGATGAAAATCAGAATATTTCAAAATACTGGAGGAAGAATCCCAAGTCCATAGAGAAGTATCAGTTTGTTCATCATTTTTTACCCAAACCTGATAAGAGAAAAAGAGCTGATTTTTTAGAGAATAAAGCAATTTTAATTTATTGTGTTTTTATTTTAGTTATTACTGCAGTTTTCAGGATAATTCCAAAAGTTGCTCCCGGTGTGTTAGGGTACGCCTCTGATATTAATATTACAGATTTATTGAAATATACTAATAAAAAAAGAGGAGAGAATGGTGTATCCAATCTTAGATTAAATGATAAATTATCCGCTGCAGCTCAAAAAAAGGCCAAAGATATGTTTGAAGACGGTTATTGGGCTCATGTAGCTCCTGATGGTACAGAGCCTTGGGATTTTATAGTTGGTGAGGACTACGAATATATTTACGCCGGAGAAAATTTAGCCAAGAACTTCTCTACTTCCAAAGAAGTGGTAGAGGCGTGGTTTAAGTCCCCTTCCCACAAAAGCAACTTAATTGGTGCTAATTACGAAGAGGTGGGTTTTGCTGTAGTTAACGGAGTTATGAACGGTTATGAGACTACCTTGGTAGTTCAAATGTTCGGTAAGCCTAGACAGCCTTCAATGTTAGCCAGTGTGGATGATGGAGCTGTAAACATCGGTAAAAATACTGTATCTGCCTCCGAAGCAGAACCCGCAAACACCGAAGGTGATTCAAATGTCAGATCCGAAACAAGTGTTTCAGAAGAGCCTTCCGGTACCGAGTCTGTTGAATCGGAGCCTATTCCTTCCGGATCCTCCGCTAATAAATTTATAGATGTTACGTTAGCAACCAAAACTATTAGTTTAGTAGTCGGTGGGTTTGTAGTTTCACTTTTACTTATAGATATCCTCTATTCCAGAAAAAAAGGTATAAGAAAATTTACCGGGCTTACACTTGCTCACATGGCAATTTTATTGGTGGTAATAATAAGTATTTGGTTAGTGTTTAGACCTGGTTTGGTTGTATAAGGAGAGTATCAATATGATGGAAAATATAAAAGAAAATAGAGTCGAATATTTTATTCTTTTTGTTGCTATAACAGTATTTATGTTTTTTATTTATACATTTAGGTTTAACAGGCAGATGTTGATACTCTTAAGTGGTATCGGTTCCTCTTTTTACATTATTTGGGGTATAATTCACCAATGGCTTAGGGGCAAGATGAGTAGAAGTGTGATTTACGAATATGTCCTTTTCGGCATATTAGTTTTTTTACTTTTCTTCACTGTTCTAAGTTTTTAATATGAAAATAGTAGTTGTAATACCTACATATAATGAATCTAAAAATATCGGGAGAATGATCGAAGCTTTAGATGTTGAGTTTAAAAAAATACCTTCGCATGAATTTCATCTACTTGTAGTCGAAGGAAACTCGCCTGACGGCACAGCTGATGTTGTAAGGGAGCAGATGAAAAAGTATGATTTTGTTCATTTGCTGATGGAGGAGAAAAAAGCTGGGTTGGGGGCTGCGTACGTCTATGGTTTCAAATATGCAATGAGAGAACTTGGCGCAGATGTTTTAGTAGAAATGGATGCAGATTTTCAACACGATCCAAAAGAATTGGCTAGTTTAATAAAGGGGATAGATGACGGTTATGATTATGTTATTGGATCAAGGTTTACAAAGGGCGGTAGTATTCCCGAATCGTGGGGATTTAAAAGAAAATTATTTAGTAAAGGTGGAAATTTACTTTCCAAAATAATTCTAGGGATTAGAGGAGTTAGTGATTTTACTACTGGTTTTAAAGCCTCTAGGGTAAAGGGTTTTGCCGATCAAATAGATTTAGATAATATCCTTTCAAAGGGGTTTGCATATAAAATGGATCTTTTATACAAAATGCACAAAGCAGGGGCAAAAATAAAAGAAGTTCCTATAACATTTGGTTTAAGAGATGAAGGTATTTCTAAAATGGAAAAAAACAACCCAATTGATTCACTTAGAGTTGTTATTACACTTAGACTGAAAGATCCCGACACCCAGAAATTTTTAAAATTTTGTGTTGTAGGTTTTACAGGACTATTCGTAGACTCAGCTCTTTTTAATATTTTAAGATTATCAATAAAAAACTCAAAGACTGCCTCGCTAATATCAGGTTTTATTGCTATGATGACAACTTTTACGTTAAACAATTATTGGTCTTTTAAAAATAATAAAATCGAAGGAAACGCTAAAAAAATTCAGGGTTTCGTTATTTATATCTTGTCTTCATATGTACCAATTATATTCAGATCACAGCTTATTAAATTTTCAGTCTCAAAATTCGGAGATACTTTTTGGGTTTCAAATATTGCATTTTTTATAGGAATTGTTATTGGCTTAATTTGGAATTATCTTGTGTACAGTAAAATAATTTGGAAAGATAAAAATAAATGAACTACTCTATTGTCGTACCTGCATATAACGAAGAAGATAAAATTACATCTACCTTAACTCAGATTGTAAATTTTATGAGGAATTTTACGGAATCGTTTGAAGTTTTAATTGTTAATGATGGAAGTCCCGATAACACGGCGTCCAAAGTTTTGGAATATTCCAAGGATAACCCAGAGGTTGTGCTAATTGATAATCCTCACAAGGGAAAAGGCTACGCAGTTTGGACAGGTGTGATGAAAGCTCGGGGTGAGTTAATTTATATGGCCGACGCTGATTTATCGGCTCCGATAGAGGATATTAAAAAATTTAGTAATTGGGCTTTAGAACATGATTTTGATGTTGTTATAGGTAGCAGAGAGGGTATAGGAGCTAAAAGAGTTGGCGAACCTTTTTACAGACATGTTATGGGAAGAGTTTTTAATATCTTTGTTCAAATAATGGCGTTACCCGGTATAAACGATAGTCAGTGCGGATTTAAACTTTTTACTAAAAAAGCGGCAAAGGATATTTTTGGTAGAATGTTGATTTACGGTGTAAATACAAAGGATGTTAAAGGTACCTACTTTGGGGCTTGGGATGTGGAGGTCTTATATCTTGCAAGAAAATTAGGTTATAAAATAAAACAAATTCCGGTAACTTGGGTGTACGTTAAATCTAAAAAGTTTAATCCTATCTCAAATTCTGTTAAAATGGCTCTTGACGTTTTAAAAATTAGGTTAAACGATATCAGGGGGAAATACAAAACTGCCAATCCCACCTCTATTCTCCCTGAATAATAATTATTTTCGAGGTGGCTTCAATTTATTATGAAAATATGTGTTGTAGGAACAGGTTACGTAGGTTTAGTAGGCGCCGCAATTTTTGCCGATTGGGGTAACGATGTAATTGGCGTAGATATTAACGAGGAAAAGATAGAGAGAATTAAAAAAGGTGAGATGCCTATCTTTGAGCCGGGTTTATCTGAAATTGTACTTAAAAATATTTCAGAAGGAAGATTGACATTTACCACATCTCTAAGTGAAGGTGTAAAAAATTCAGATGTAATATTTATTTGTGTTGGGACCCCCCAAAGCGACACAGGAGATGCTGATTTATCAGCTGTTTGGAAGGTTGCCGCAGATATAGGTAAAAATATTGATAGTTATAAGGTTATTGTAACCAAAAGTACAGTACCGGTTGGCACAAACCAAAAACTAAAACAAGTTATCAGAGATAGTATGACTAGTAGTGTTGATTTCGATATGGTTTCAAACCCTGAATTTTTAAGAGAAGGATATTCGGTAGAAGATATGATGGAGCCTGATAGAACAGTTATTGGTTCAGATTCCGAGAAAGCATTTTCAATAATGAGAGGTCTTTATGAGCATTTAGGTAAGCCTATTTTAGAGTGTGATTTAAGATCAGCAGAAATGGTTAAGTACGCTTCCAATGCTTTTCTAGCGTCAAAAATTTCGTTCATAAATGAAATGGCTCAAATTTGCGAAAGATCCGGCGCCGATGTTTCGGTGGTAGCCAAGGGCATGGGTCTTGATAAAAGAATTGGTCCAAGATTTTTAAGCGCAGGTATAGGTTATGGAGGCAGCTGTTTTCCAAAAGACGTTGCAGCACTCTACAAAACTTCAACAGATCAGGCTTATGATTTCAGACTGTTAAGAGGTGTGATGGAAGTAAATGAACATCAGAAAAATTATTTTGTTTCCAAGATTGTAAGGTATTTTAATAAGAATTTAGCTGATAAAACATTTGGTATACTGGGTTTAGCTTTTAAGGAAAATACTGATGATATTAGAGATTCTGTCGGTATAGAGGTTGTTAAAATACTTAGAGGTTTAGGAGCAAAATTAAAGGTTTATGATCCCGAGGCTATGTACAATTCAAAATTAGTATTGGGTTCAACCAGCATAGAGTACTGCTTAGACAAGTACGAAGTAATGAAGGATTCAGACGCTCTAATAATTCTAACCGAATGGAAAGAGTTCGCTAACGTAGACTTAGAAAGAGTTAAAACATTGCTTAAAAACCCAGTTATTTTTGACGGAAGAAACATTATGGACAGACATAAAGTTGAGTCTTCAGGATTTACATATTTTGCAGTCGGTAAGAGAACAGCCGGTTTAGAGGCCTTGGATAAGAGACCTTCCGGTACTCCTGGTGTAATATTAAAGAATGGAAACTAAAAAAAGAATATTGGTATTCGTTCCTGAATTTCCGGTATTAACCGAGACCTTCATTGAAAGGGAGTTAGCCAAGTTAGTCGAACGTGGTAATGTAGATTTGACAATATTTTCATTGGCTAAGGGAAGTGGTGTTGTTTCAGAAATTCTTGAAAATAAAATTGTCTACGACAGACTGAATATTAAAGATTTTTTTCTATCCTTACCATACATTTTTTCAAACCTGCCCCGTTTGAGAAAAATATTTTTGGGTTTTGGAACAGAGACAAGGGGTATAGAAAGTGAAAGTGCTAACGATAGTAAATCAAGTTCTCCAAAGAAACTCTATACATTTTTTAAGTCGATTCTATATTCTATAAAATTCTCAAAATATAAACCTGAATTTATATTAGCCCACTTTCTTTCATCTCCTTCAACCATCGTGATGTATGCTTCCGGAATTATTGGAATTTCTTATGGAATATCCGCACATGCCAAAGACATTATGGTCACAGGAGAATTTATTAAAGAAAAGGTGCAAACATCAAAATTTATTACTATTTGCAACAGAAATGCTTACGAATACGTACTTGATAAAGCTAAGGGGTTGGATACATCTACAGTATTTTTAAAATATCACGGGGTGGATGTGCCTAAAATAATTGAGAGATTTGAAAATAAGGATTTTATACCTGAAAAACCGTTAATACTTGCTATTGGAAGACTTGTGGAAAAAAAGGGTTTAATTTATTTAATTGAAGCTGCTTCTTTTTTAAAGGATAAAGGATTGAACTTTGAGATAAACATTATCGGCTCCGGACCTTTATATGAAAATTTAGTAGAAGAAATAAATTCAAGAAATCTTCAGGACGAGGTAAATATTCTTGGTGAAAACAAAGGTCTGTCTAATGAAGAAACCCTACTTTATCTAAAAAGTACAAAATTATTTGCATTTCCTAGCATAGAAACTGATGAGGGAGATGTGGATGGAGTAGCTAACGTTTTGATGGAAGCCGGAGTTTTTAAAGTGCCAGTGGTTACCACTGATGCTGGGGGTGTTGGTGAGATTATTGTAAATGAAGATACAGGTTTAGTTGTTGAGCAGAGGAATTCCTCTGCACTTGCAGAAAAAATTGAATATTTGTTAAAAAATGAAGAAAAATCGAAAAGATTAGGACAAAATCTTCACAATAAAGTGCTCGAGAAATTTGATCTAAATACCAATATAATAGAACTGGAAAATTTATTATTAAAAAATTAAATATAACAATGAATATTGCAGTAATTACAAAATCTACAACTTTGCATAAGGGTCACGGGGGTTTGGAAACACAGAATAAAGCTTTGTGTGAAGGTCTGTCAAAAAGAGGTCATAAGATAACTATATTTTCACCTAAAAAAGATATTGAATTTGATAAATACGAAGAAAACGGAATAAATTATGTTTTTATTGAAGCTGATTATAGAAATTACCTTTTTAGTGCGTTTCGTAAGAACAGCTGGTCCAAGAAATCGTTGGAAGTATTTACTGATTATCATCAAAAACAAAAATATGATTTGGTTTTAGGTCAGAGCTCTGCAGCGGAAAGTATAATTGAAAATAAAAATACACTTGAAGTTAAAACTGTCTCCATATCCCACGGGACTACATTATCCGAATTTAATACTTTTGTGAGAAACATATCCAGTATAAAAGATTTATATTGGTTAGTAAGAAATTTTCAATATTTCATAAGACAGTATTTTGGAAGACAGAGAAGATTTGTTTTACACTCTGACAAAGTAATAGCCGTTTCCGAATATGTTAAAAAAGCACTAATATCTGAAACTTTTGTTGATGAGAGAAGAGTTGAGGTTGTTCATAATGGTGTTGATGGAGATCCTTATAAGATTGAAAAAACTAATCGAGACATCGGAGGTTTGGTGCACACTTATTTTATAGGGAGACTCGAAAGATCAAAAGGAATACTCACCGTAATTGATATTATTAATAAGATAGACAGGGATGTTGTTTTACACGTAATAGGTTCCGGCCCATGTCAAAAAGAAGCTGAAAAATTAGTGGCAAAATTAAAAATTCAGGAGAAAGTTATTTTTCATGGAAAAATGCCTCACTATGAGTTTATAAAAAATGTCCGTCCTGATATTTTTGTCTTTCCTACAAAAAGAATAGAGGGTTTCCCGATGGTTATTGTGGAAGCTATGTTTGCAGGAATGCCTACGGTTGCTTTTAACTGCGGGGGTGTTTCCGATGCTGTTATAGATGGAAAAACAGGTTTTTTAATAAGAGCTGGAGATAATGAGGAGTTTAAGGAAAAATTGATAAAATTAATAGACAGCATTGAAATGAGACAGGAAATGGGTAAGAATTCCAGAGAAATTGCTGAAAAAGATTATACAATTGATACAATGGTAGATAGATACGAAAAAATATTTACGGAGGTTTTAAAATGAAGATCTTAAGAATTATATATGATTGGCCACCTCCCTGGCAGGGGTTGGCACCGCATCCTTACGAACTTACAGTAAGCCAGGATAAGGCTGGTCACGAAATTGAAATATTTTCAGGGAGGTGGCCTAGTGC
>ERZ795044.1769-NODE-1769-length-19346-cov-8.025815_pt1 | contig 19346 bp, 18 predicted proteins | sample MGYA00375128_ERZ795044 | MGnify/ENA primary metagenome ERZ795044 (study PRJEB30173, sample SAMN05720213) | anaerobic digester metagenome | isolation source: active sludge of municipal wastewater-treating anaerobic digesters | place: USA | collected 2014-12-22 ... | reverse complement strand
TGCGACCTCATGGTCCCAAACCATGCGCGATAACCGGACTACGCTACACCCCGAAACTAATTTTTTACTACTTGCAACATTTGAACTGAAGCGCGGTGAGGGAGGGATTCGAACCCTCGGTACCGTTTCCAGTACGACAGTTTAGCAAACTGTTCCTTTCGGCCACTCAGGCACCTCACCGTAATGCAAGGGCGGCAAAGATAGAATATTGTCCTTTTTCTGCAAATAAAAAGAACTTATTTAAGTGCGTTTGTTTCAGTTATATACAGATTATTTTACTTTGTTTCCTTTAGTATGGGCCTCTAAAGCGCCGTTTTTGTCTTTTTTACTTGAGTGGAAAGTTTATGGAATTATTATTTCCCGCAGAGTTGCGCAGAATACGCAGAAAATCCGCAGAGATCTCTGCGAGATCGAAAATAGATATCGGAACGATTTCATAAAAAAAATCTGCGGCTATTCTGCGTATTCTGCGCAACTCTGCGGGAAATAAAATCCCGTTGCAATACTTTCAACCTCTAAATCAAAGCACCTAGAATCTCGAATTACAAATGAACTAATGATATTACGTAATCATGTGCGACCTCTTCGAGGTCGGGTGCCGTGGGGGATATTGTTTTCTACAAATGTGCGACCCCTTCAGGGTCGGCAGTCTGGGAAAATTCTGACAGCTTGGGCTTCTCGATTAGGTGTTAAACTTACAAGTGAAAGTTTTCCTGTTTACAAAGGTAAAGGCGCTCGCATACAACGTGGACTGATAATAAAAAAACAATCTTATAATTCGTCACATTATTCCGCTCATCTGCCACATGGACTGACAATTTTAAATAAAATCCGATCTTATAATTCGTCGCTTTGTTCCGATCATCTGCCACGTGGACTGATAATTAAAAATAAAACCCGATCTTATATTTCGTCACATTGTTCCGCTAATCTGCCAGGTGGACTGATAATTAAAAATAAAACCCGATCTTATAATTCGTCACATTATTCCTTTCATCAGTCACCGTTAACTCAACCTGATGTTCTTTGTTTTCCATAAACGGTGAAACATCGCACTGCAACATTCCTGTCTTTCTGTCGAACTCAAACAACATCCATTTGCCATCAACTTTTCCTGAATAGGATTTGATCTTTGATAAATTGTCTTTCGCTATAAATTGAATCACTGCACCGCGATAGGAATTCATATCTGCAGGAACGTAATCTTTTACGACAACAGGTGGAGTAGTGTCAAGCACAATTGTGTAATCGCCGAAAACAGAAACCTGAGTGGAAACAAATTTATTGTTCCAGTTTCCGCCACGACCTTTTAATGTTCCGTCTCTCTGGATCTCTGCGACAACTGCTTTTGCCATAAGTGAATCTGCTAAAACTGTTTCCGGTTTTATTCCTACTGTGATCGGAACATTCAATGCTTCATACCAGTTTCCGACACGATATGTATTCGATAAGTACTGCGGACTTTTAATTTCCATGTCTGTATAATACAAATCCTGATAAACTGCATTCGCCGGAATGGCTACATCGAGTTTCGATTTGTGAATGGCAACTCCTTTGGCATTGGTCACTAACATTGCATCAGCAGGGTGTGCCTGATACTGATATTGATTCAAGCTCGGATATACGACTACAGGAAATTCTATCTGCGATTTATTGCCACTGAAATCTTTTACAACAATTTTAATATCGTGCGAAGCTTCTTCACCGAAATATTGTGTACCAAGTTTTGTAGAATCATCGTAGATGTTCAGAAAATTTCCCGGCAAACGAAATAAGCGTTCGATAGTATTTCTGTCGCGGATATAACTTTCATAGTCGATGTGTGCATTGGCTTGTTTCGTATCGTTGAAATTAAAACGATCGAGCTTCCAGGTATAGGCAAGCTGATTGTCGACATACAACTCTGCAGAATAAATTCCCAATACAGCCTGGGAGTTATCGATACGGTCTGTTGCACCAACTCCGAAACTAACGTAACCAAATGCCTGAACTATATCAGTAGTGTTCAACATTAAAATTCCGTCAACATTTTGTGTTTCATATACTACTGAACTATCCGTCTTATTTACAATTCCTGCTTCCATCGTCGGATAGATGCGGATACATTTTAATTCAGGAGCAAGTCCATCGAAAACATGTAAACCAAACAGGAATGGATTCATCGGTTCTTCTGTTTGCTCATCACGAATTTCAAAATGTAAATGCGGACCTTCGGCACTTCCTGATGCCCCACTATATGCAATCACTTCATCCTGTTTTACAAGAAAGTCTTTAGGTTTTAAATTTACATCCAGTTCGAAAACTTGTTTCTCATATTGAATTTTCCGGATGTATTCATTAACAGGTTGCGTGAATTTTTGCAAATGACCATATACCGTTACATATCCATTCGGATGTGTGATGTACAATGCTTTTCCATATCCGTCAGCCGAAATTTTGATTCGTGAAATATATCCTGCAGCCGATGCCGAAACCGGACGACCTTCCATTTCTTCAGTTCCCAGATCCAGTCCGGAGTGAAAGTGATTATCACGGATCTCTCCAAAAGTTCCCACAATAGTGACCGGGGTATCAATTGGCCAGTGGAAATAATTTTGCGGGTAATTCTGCGCTTGTGAAGTGGCAAAAAAGAACAATAACAGGAAAACGGGCAATAACTGACTTTTTCTCATTTTTCGTGGATTTACATGCAAAGAAAATAAATTCCCGTGAAGAGGCTAATTAAACCCCAAAAAGAAAGGACCGCCGGCTTTTACCCCGACGGCCCCACCACACGAAAAACATGAACACAAAAACTATATAAATGAACGATTTTGACTCAGGTATATTTTCTGAAATTGTGAGCAATGACTTTCGTTTGACAAAGATTAACAGTGATTAACAAAAGCTATTACATATGGAATTTCAATATTCTGTTTTACTACTGTTTTCGATTGTTAAAGGCACATTTTAAGATTTTTTTATCTCTTACTGTAGTAGAACTTCAGACCCAGAATAGATGAATTTACGATGAGCGAAAAACTATTGGTTATCAGAATTGGGAGGTCGTCCTTAAGTATTCCATACCAGATCCAGAAGCAAAATCCTGCTATCAATATGATGAGCATGAATGCAGAAAGATCTGTTGGTTTCTTTTCTTTTATGATTTTGATCAATTGAGGCATAGAAGCGATTGCAGTTAGAATACCTGCAAGCAGACCTATTGTGTTTTGCATGCTCTGCTCAATAAAATATCATTCCTTTTAGGTGAATAGAAGAGACGGATTGTAACAGGAATTCAACAATCCAACGAAAATTTCTACCTTCGCGCAACAATAAAAAACTATGTCAACAATTTCATTAGGGATCGGGTCCAGAGTACGCCATCCACAATTTGGTGAAGGTGTAATTATTCAGATCAAACCGGAAGAGTATATGGTTACTTTCATGCAACATGGTATGCGAGAAATTGACCGGACATTTGATCAGTTTGAAATTATCGATGCAAATGATGCCGATAATGATCTGGTAAGTCTGGCCGATATAGAAGTGTTGCTTGTAAACACTCTTCGAAAGTACTCAGACCTCCAGGAAAGAGTAGAAATGGGACAGAAATGGACCGGCGGAACGATGATCCTTAAACCGGGAGATTCATCACTGAAATCCAAAGAAGTTCCGATCGAAACCTTCTTCAGTAAGATAGTCATGCTTCGTGACCGACTCAGAGTATTAGAACAAAGAGTGAACAGTCACGAAAAACTTACCGACGAAGATAAAGTCAATATGCAGCAATATATCACCCGTTGTTATGGTTCATTGACAACTTTCAATGTATTGTTCCGTTTCCAAACTGATCATTTCACCGGAGAAGCAAGTAAATAAGTAAGTAAAAAAAAACGCTAATTATACTTCATTTCACTTCATTCCACTTCATTTTACTTCATTCCTTTCATACCCTTCATTCCTTTCATTCAAGAAAATCATGAATCTCCTCTCAATCGAGAATCTCTCAAAGTCATATGGAGATAAAATACTGTTTGATAATATTAGTTTTGGAATATCGAAGGGCGAAAAGGTTGCTTTGATTGCAAGAAACGGCGCGGGAAAAAGTACGTTGCTAAAAATTATTGCAGGAAAAGAAACTCCGGATAGCGGACTTGTTACTTTTAGAAAAGACATCAATGTGGAATTCCTCGAGCAGGAACCATATATGGATAATACAAAAACTGTTCTTGAAGTTATTTTTGATGTTGATAATCCATCGGTGCAACTGATGCGTGATTATGAACTGATGCTTGAAAAAGATCAGTTGAATCATACTCCAGAAACTGCACGTGAACTTGAAAGATTGTCAGGATTGATCAGTGATGCAAATGCATGGGATTATGAAGTGCGTGTGCGACAGGTATTGTCGCGTTTGAATATTCATAACCTCGATCAACCGATCAGACAGTTGTCGGGTGGACAGAAAAAAAGAATTGCTCTTGCAAAGGCTTTGATCGATCCGGCTGATATACTCATCATGGATGAGCCAACGAATCACCTGGATGTTGAAATGGTGGAATGGCTTGAAGATTTTCTGACGCGTTCGCAGTTGTCGCTAATACTTGTTACTCACGACAGATATTTTCTTGAGAACATTACGGATAAGATCATTGAGATGGAGAATGGTAACATTTATTCATACGAAGGAAATTATTCTTACTTCTTAGAAAAGAAAGAAGAACGTGAATTCAATGAGACTCGTGAACGTGATAAGGCGCGCAACATCATGCGCACAGAATTGGAATGGATGCGCAGAATGCCAAAGGCAAGAGGCACAAAATCAAAAGCACGTATCGATTCATTTTATGAATTGAAGAATAAAGCAGCTGGAAAAAAAGCAGAAGGTAAAATGGAACTCGATGTGAAAATGAATCGCATCGGAGGAAAAGTTATTGAACTGAAAAAAGTATACAAAGGATTTGATAATCTTCCAATCTTACAAGGTTTCGATTATACTTTCAAAACCGGAGAACGAATTGGGATTGTCGGAAAGAATGGTGCAGGGAAATCCACTTTTTTGAATTTGCTCGTCGGACTTGAACAACCTGATTCAGGAAAGATCAATGTCGGGGAAACGATAGTATTCGGATATTATTCACAGCAAGGTCTGGAAGTGAAAGAAGATAAGCGAGTGATTGAAGTTGTAAAGGAACATGCAGAAGTCATTCAGTTAAGTGACGGATCAAAAGTTTCTGCCGGACAATTTTTGCAGTTGTTTCAGTTTCCACCTGAAGTTCAATATACTTATGTCAGTAAATTAAGTGGAGGAGAGAGAAGGCGATTACATTTGCTTACTGTCCTGATTAAAAATCCTAACTTTTTAATTCTCGATGAACCAACAAATGATCTCGATCTTTTAACGTTAGGAATCCTTGAAGAGTTTCTGATGAATTACACCGGATGTTTATTAGTTGTTTCCCATGACCGGTATTTTATGGATAAGCTTGTCGACCATCTTTTTATTTTTGAAGGCGAAGGGAAGATCCGTGATTACAATGGCTGCTATTCAGAATACAGAATGGCTGAAGATGAGAAAGAAAAAAATCTCGCTAAACCTAAACCGAAAAATCAAGAACCGTCATTTGATGAAACTAAGAAAACTGAAGTTTCAAATAAGAAGAAGATGACGTTCAAAGAGAAATTTGAACTTGAAACTATTGAAAAGCAATTGTCACATCTCGAAACAGAAAAGGATGAGTTGACAAAAAAACTAAGTAGTGGTGGAGGAAGTCATACTGAATTGGTGGAATGGGCCAACAGGATGGAAGTTATACTTAAGGAAATTGACGAGAAATCACTTCGTTGGCTTGAACTTTCAGAAATAGCCGGTTAAAAGAAAGCTACAGTTTTTCATTTAATCTATTGCAATTCAATTAAATAATGAAATTTTTAATATTTTATTTGCGAAGCCGATTAGTTGCATATATATTTGCAACCGATTGGCTTCGTAATTATAAAAAGAAAATGAGAAGAGATATATTTCAGGCAATAGCAGATCCAACGCGTCGGGCAATCATTGCATTGATTGCAATTCATGCTATGACACCAAATGCAATATCGGAGCGTTTTGATATTACCAGACAATCAGTTTCAAAGCATTTGCGGATTTTAACAGAATGTCAACTCTTGAAAAAAGAACAACAGGGCAGAGAAATTTATTATCAACTTGATATTAAACAAATGAAAGAAATTGATAAGTGGCTGGAACAATTCAGAAAGATCTGGGAAGACCGGTACAGTCAACTCGATGATCTATTACTCAACATAAAAAACAAAACTAAAAAATGAAAAACAATTTGCTGTTCGACTTTATAGTTGATAAAGAAAAAAATACGTTGACGATGAGAAGAGAGTTTCTTGCAAATCGTCAGCTCGTCTGGGATGCACATACTAAAAGTGAACTGCTTAATCAGTGGTTTGCGCCAAAACCATTAACAACGAAAACCAAGGTAATGGATTTCAAAGAAGGTGGGAGTTGGGTCTATGCAATGGTAGAACCTAAGGGAAAAGAATATTGGGGTCGTATGGATTACGAAAAGATCAAGCCGATAGAATTCTATTCAGGTCTGGATGCCTTTTGCGATGAAAACGGTAACCGAAATCCTGATCTTCCTCGTGCAAAGTGGAATGTATATTTCAAAGAACATTCTGAGAACACAATTGTAGAAACGCTTATTCAATATGAATCACTTTCAGATCTTGAAACAATTATTAAGATGGGTATGAAGGAAGGTATCACATCGACATTTGAAAGTCTGGATGAACTGTTATTAACACTAAAAAAATAAAACCTTAAAAAAAATCACTGAAAATGGAAGCAACAAAAATTCAGGTTCAGGCAAACGTAGCAGCCGACAAACAAAAAGCATGGGATTTTTATACAAAACCCGAACACATCGTTAAATGGAATTTTGCATCCGACGACTGGCAATGTCCCCGCGCAACAAATGATATGCGTGTTGGAGGAAAGTATAGTGCACGGATGGAAGCGAAGGACGGAAGTTTTGGATTTGATTTCGAAGCTGTATATGATGAAATCGTTCCCGGAGAGAAATTTCAATATACAATGCCGGATGGCAGAATGGTAAATGTTGAATTCGAAAAGAACGGTAATAGCACCAATGTTAAAGTGTTATTTGATGCGGAATCGGTTAATTCTCTGGAGCTTCAAAAAGGTGGGTGGCAAACAATTCTGGATAATTATAAAAAGTATGCTGAGAAAAATTAAATTATTGTGGTGTGATTTTAATTACTTAGAATCTCACCACTTTAATTTGTTTTAAGATAGCGGTTCAATCCAATTGTTTTACCGTATTTTGCACCAATGATAAACCGGTTTATTAAAGACAAAGAGTCATTTTTAGCCTTTCGCTACATTGATTACCGGAGATTTATCTTTTCCAAGTTCATGTTAACGCTTGCACTGCAAATACAGTTTGTAGTCATCAGCTGGCAGGTTTATCAACTGACACATGATTTTCTTGCACTTGGACTGTTAGGTTTGTTTGAAGCAATTCCTGCTGTTACTCTGGCACTTTTCGGCGGATACATTTCCGACCGAAACGACAGGCAAAAAATTGTTTTCATTGTAATGATGATGCAAATGCTTTGCAGTGTAGCATTGGTTTTTATTTCCTACCATTATACAAGTAATCCGAATGAAGTTGTAACAGTATTTCCATACTATGTAATCATGTTTTTTGTCGGATTGCTGCGCGGTTTTTACAGTCCTGCACAGTTTCCCTTGATGACACAGCTTGTTCCACGTGAAGCTTATGCAAATTCGTCTGCATGGAATTCTACTTTCTGGCATATAGCAGTTGTAGTTGGATCTTCAATTGGAGGATTGCTGCTGGCTTTCTTTGGTGCAAATGTTGTCTATATAATTGTTGTTTTGTGTTTGCTTTTAGGTGTGATTCAGATCTACAGAATTCCGCCGCAACCACCACAAGCAGTTAAGCAGGGTGAGAGTGTGAAAGACAGCATCAAGCAAGGTTTGAGTTTTGTTTTTAATAATCAGATGATCTTCGGTGCAATGCTACTGGATCTCATCGCAGTTTTGTTTGGAGGCGCAACAGCGATGTTGCCGGTCTTCGCCAGTGAAGTTTTACATGTTGGTGAAACCGGTTTTGGAATCCTTCGTGCAGCACCCTTTGTCGGATCAGTAGCGATGGCTTTATACATGACAAAGCATCCGCCTTTGAAAAATTCGGGTAAAAAGTTGTTGGCCTGTGTGGCAGGATTTTCACTCTGCATGATATTCTTTGCGCTAAGCAAAAATTTCTATTTGTCTTTTGCGATTCTTGTTCTCAGCGGTGCTTTCGATAATGTAAGTGTTGTGATCCGTTCCATGATCGTCCAATTTTTCACGCCCGATGAAATGCGTGGCCGCGTTTCATCGGTAAGCACAATGTTTATCAGTTCATCTAATGAGATCGGTGCCTTTGAATCCGGCTTTGCTGCAAAACTTTTAGGCCTTGTTCCATCCGTAGTGATCGGTGGAAGCGTAGCAATCCTGTCAGTCGGTGGCGCATTCGCCTGGCTTCCTAAATTAAGAAGGTTGGATCTGCAGGATATGATGGATAAAAATTAAATTATTTTCTAAAAAAATCATTTGCATTATTTTTTAAAACAGACCCCCAAAACAATTTCATTTTTTACCTGAAGTTTGTAATTGTAAAGCGGATCGTAAACCATCTGGTTTTCGAAACTAATATTTATCGATTTAAAGAGTTCATACATAATTCTGTTTTTTGTGTATAATGTTGCATCTTCTTTCGTAAGACCTTTAATAAATATCCGGGAACTGTTGCGCCAATTGAAAAGATCTTTTGCCCACGACTTGTTGATCGATACTGTTATGCTTGAACCAATTTCTGTCATATAAGAAAAGTTTGAGCTTATATTTTTATGTTGAGGGTAAAAAGAGGAAATTTTATCAGATAGAAATGTTGTTTTTAAATCAACAGGTGAAAAATTTACCAGATTGCCTTTCCTGAAAGCGAAATTAAATCCGGTTCCAATGTTGAAAATTATCGGAAGAAGAGGTTGTTTGGATAGTACTTTTATGAATTCATCCTTTAAAAATGTGTATTCATACGAATTCGTCATTTGTGTTTTGATATTGATGTTGATAGAATTGACAACATTGATGAACTGAAACTCCCAATTACCTTTTAATTCAATTTCATCATCTCTGACATCTATTATGCTGTCGATATATTTGGTAAAAGACAATTCAATGTTTGTTTCCTGTTTTGAACGGTAGCTCCGGGTTGATTTATTTCTTGCCAGACTTGCCCTGGTAGTAATATCAAGATTGAAATTATTATCGTTGTGGAAATTGACAAGTTGCTGAAAATTTGATGCAAAATAGAATTGACCACTCTTTGAAATTTTACAAGAATCTATCTTACTGATCGAAATTGTATCACCCTGGCCAAATGCTGAATATGTTGCTAAGTGTAACAAAATTAAGAACAGCAGGCGGGCAATTTTGTTCATTCGGAATTTAGTATAGCATTGATCTTTGTTTGAACTGTAGTAGAAATGAAACCAAATCCTTCCGAAAATAAGTCCTGATAGGAAAACAGATAGAATTGATTTTTCTTAATGATCACTAATTCCGGTGTAGGTGTATTATCATTCCATTTTTCGGAATAGGTAACACTGTATGCCTGAAAACCGGGAAAAAGAATGGTCAATTCGTAAATGTTTCTTTTTCTTTCAAGTGATGTTGAATCAGAATGTGAAACAGCATGTAATTGGAATGGATATTCTTTTTGTAATACCAAGAGGTAATCAGTTAGAGTCTGAAAACAATTTTGGCAACTCTTATTATTTTTCACAATGAGAAAATAAATACTGTCATTTGAAAAAAATTGAGATGTATTTTGTTTTGAATAGAATTTCCAGCCTGTTACATAACCATCATCAATGTTTTTTGATATCGTAATTCCTGAATTGAAGAAAATAATGAAGAAAAGAAAACTAATGAATTTCAATCTTTGAGATCCTGATAATAAATTCCGGATCGTTATTTTCATAGAAAATATTTTTTCTGTTTTCATTTTCTTCATTGGTAAGTTTTGGATCAGGTAAATAATTGTCTTCTTCAAGTGAAATTGAATATCCATCAGTGAATAATAGATATGGATCTATGTGAAATGTAAGTTCATCTTTACAATCTAAATGGTAGCCTGATTTTGGAATCAAAATTCTTTCCGGATCCAGGTATATGTTATTATTTACGTTGTAGACAAAATTTTTAGTTGAAGAAACTTTTGAACCGGGCATACTTACGGAAATCAGAAGTAGCGAATCATCGGCAAAATGAATGCTTTGAATTCTTGAAAACGTGATCAGACCGGGTTCAAAGTTTGCTATAAATTCTTTTGGATTTATTATAGCCGGTGAAGTTTCGACGGGAATCTTATTATTGGGAAGATTGATCCAATCATCTGTTTGTGGCAATTCAATTGTATGTATTAGATCCAAGGTCAGGTCATAAATATGAATTCGGTTTCCACAAGGCTCCGCCATTGCAATTCTCCTTCTATTATTGGTGATCCAGTTTTGAGGAAAATGACTTAATCCAATACAAGGTACTTCCGGATGGATAACTGTAAGAAATTTTCTTTGGCGTGCATTATAAATTGCCAGACTGGTATTGTGAACACTATCCAATGGATGATGATTATAAATATCTGTGAATAAAAACAAGTTAGAATTAATAACTTTTGCGTTAAAGGCCATCATCCTTTGAGGGAATTGGACTTCTTCTACAAATTTAAATTCACCTTGGACCGGTTTAAAGAGGAACCATTTTAAATCGTAATCATCCTGCATTAACAGGAAGGAATCATTTAGTGCAATTGCCGGACATTGAAGGACCTTCATGATTGTAGGCGCCATTACAATTATGTCTGCACGCTTGTTTGTTTTCAAGTCTAACGTATGAATCGTTAATTGTCGCTTTTCAAGATTCCACGACCGGGAAGTCACGAATGAGAATAGATTTGTTGAAATGGAAGTCCGGCAAAGAGGGTCAATGGATAATTCTCCCGTGAATATGATCGTATCATTTTTCTCATTCGCCCTACAAAACAGGGTTGTAATGAAAAAGAAACAGAGGGTCATATAGACCCTGCTGTTTTTAACAAATTTATTACTTCTCCAAAAGTACTTCATCTTCCACAGTTGTAATTACTAATTCGTCTTTGTCTGTTGTTTTCCATGAAACAGGCAATACATCCTGAAATTTGATTGAACCTTCCCGCTCGCCTTTAGCATAACGTGCCTGAACTTCATTAACTACATCTTGCATGATAATAGTTTTAAAGCCCGCAGTTACACCAAAGCTTACAGGACATTTGTTGTGTCCGTTTCCTTTGCATTCACAACGGCGGTTATTTACCATTACATAATTGTACATGTGGTTAGCTCCTCCACCTTGAATGACGATCGTGTAAGCTGATGCTGACGAGATCATCGATGCGACAAGCGCAAAAATCATTAAGAATTTTTTTGTCATAGTTTTGATTTTTTGAATTATGTGATTAATTAATTTTGATGGAACAAATCTCGGGTATAGTGAAGCAGATTACAACCGCATAAAATAAGGATGATTAAAGACCCTGCTTTTTTTAATTACTGACGAATTCTTATCTTGCCGGAAAATCGGAATTATGCCAAAGAAAAATTTTAGAATATTAAGCTGGAATGTAAATGGTATTCGTGCCGTCTGGAAAAAAGGTTTTTTGGAATGGCTTCAAAAAGACGATCCGGATGTTTTGTGTCTTCAGGAAACTAAAGCTCAGATAGATCAGTTAGGTGAGGAGATCCGCAGCGTCAATAATTACAAATCATTTTTCTTTTCTGCAGAAAAAAAAGGATATAGTGGAGTAGCAGTTTATTCAAAAGTCGAACCAATTGCTGTGAGATCCGGATTCAACAGTCCTGAATTTGATAGTGAAGGAAGAGTTTTGGAGGTAGAATTTGAAAACTTTGTTTTGTACAATGTTTATTTTCCAAACGGTGGCCGCGGTCCGGAAAGAGTAAAGTATAAACTCGATTTTTATGAGCAACTTTTCAAAAGAGCAGAAGAGATGCGTAAAAAGAAAAAGAACATTGTTGTAGTCGGAGATTATAATACTGCGCATAAAGAAATTGATCTAGCTCGTCCGGGACCGAATATGAAAACAAGCGGTTTTCTTCCCGAGGAAAGGGCTTGGGTCGATAAAATTATTGAAATGGGTTATGTTGATATTTTCAGAGAATTCAATAGCGAACCCGGACAATATACCTACTGGGATGTGATCACACGTGCAAGAGAAAGAAATACCGGATGGAGAATAGATTATTTTATGATCTCTGAAGAAATGAAAAAAATGGCTGTGAATGCAACCATTCATCCTTTAGTTATGGGAAGTGATCATTGTCCGATTGAACTTGAAATTAAGTTATAAATAAAAAAGCCGGTCGATAAACCGGCTTTCTATTTTTATGATAGCATTATTTTATGCCAGCTTTCTTTTACAGGTATTTGCCACTTTGTTTTTAATTCGGATTTTTTCTCGATCAGATTATTAAAAACAATTGTCTCTTCCGTAAGTTGTCCGGCTTTTAACAATTCCTCGAATTTATTTTTTGGCAACAATTTTATTGCATCCTGATCTTTGTATGCAAGCAAAAGTCTATTCATGAAATTTACATTCATTTGACTTTCCATTTTTTTCAAAAAGTTGAAACATTTGTCTATAGAACATCCAGATGCTGATGTTTTACTTTCATCGATCATAATTACAATAAAGCGATCGTGTAAGACTTCAAAGCTTCCTGACAATGCAACATTATGTGCTGTCCACTCGGAAACAAATTTCTCTAATTCTGATCTTAAATTACTTTGCTCTTCTGTTGTTAATTCGCGATCTGATTGATAGATCCAGATTCTTGAATTTTCGGAGAGAGCAGTTGAAGGGAGGTACATTTTTTCTTTAATTAATAATGAATAATGTTGCGATTATTTGATTTTCGGCGGAGCTATTATGGATGATTTGGTGATCTCACCGTTTTTGTAAATTACTTTTTTTGTTACGTTTGAATCTTCATGAAGTATCCATTCACCTTCTTCTGAATCATTGACAAATTTTCCTTCGCGAAGTATTGCACCTTTCGGATTATACTCTTTTGCTGATCCGTTCAGAACGCCATCTGAATAAGTGTATTCAACTGATGGTTGTCCGTTTTGTAAATACCATATTGCTTTACCATCCTTTTTTCCATTCTTAAATGTTGCTTCTTCCTGAAGTTTTCCATCATCATAATAGGCTTTTCTGTTACCATGTAGGATTCCATTCACGTAATTCTCAACTGACTTTATTTTATTGTTAGTACCATAAGTCGTTTTTTGTCCATGGAGAGAATCATCTTTATAAGTTGCATCAACAGAGATCATTGTTCCGGGACCAAATTTTAATAACGAACCATTCTTTTTTCCGTTTTTGAATTCTTCGAGAGAAGTGATCAATCCGGTTGAACTGTAATTCCGCCAGACACCTTCTTTAACGTTGGATTTCATACTGCCTTGTGATACAATAGTACCCTTAGGATTTTTAATCGTCATATGAACTAGTTGCGGATCGTTATTGTCTTTTTCGAAAGTAGTATCATTCAAAAAGTTGTCTTCAACCTTGAATGGCTTTACCTGATCACTCTTTGGAATCTGGGCGAATGCTGTGAAAGGAAACAGCAGCAATAAAACTATTTTATAGCTTTTCATCATATTATTTTGAAGTGTAAAGATAAGGTTTATTGACGCAAAAAATACAAGTGTAAAAATGATGTTTATATGAAAAATGTGGTGTGATTTTATACTATTTCTATCTTTGGAACATGAAAGTTGACATCAGAATTGCATTGCCCGCAGACTATAAACTAATTACTAAAGTTGGACATGATACGTTCTACGAAACCTGGAAGGATGTCAATACTCCTGCGGATATGGCAGTGTATCTGAAAAAAGCTTTTGACCCCAAAGTTATTTTATCAGATCTTGAAAATCCGGCAAATACTTTTCTCATTGCAAGTATAGGCAATGAAGTTATTGGTTATGCAAAAATTCGCCGCGACAGAACCTATGATGAGTTCAAAGGAGAACCGGCAATTGAAATTGAACGGATCTATGTTTTCAATAAATATCAACGACAGAAAGCCGGACAATTATTGATGGATGAATGTCTGCGAATCTCAAACGAAGAAAATTTTACCTGGCTTTGGCTCGGAGTAAATATTGATAACCACAAAGCAATCAACTTTTATAAAAAATATGAATTTGTTATTTTTGGAGAAAAGGGGTTTCAGTTGGGAGATGCGGTGGATACGGACTATTTGATGAAGAAGAAAATTGGTTAATATTTCGTCAACCAGGACAGAGTTCTGGTTAACTCACCTGTCATAAAAATCCTTCTTCTTCAGCAACTTCAAATCCTGAAGAATAGAAGATTTCACATTGATCTGAAAGTTGTAACTCTCTTGTCCGCCGAATGGGATCCAGTTCATACGCATTTCCCAGCAGTGAAGGTCGCGGTAGATATTCAGACTCATGTTTGTGAAACGCCCATCAGATAAATCGTACCAGGAATTGAAGCCAACTTTCCACTGACTTGTTATACTGAGGTCACCATTAAAACTTGCACTTTGTGTGAGTGTTTTATTTAGTCCGCCACGTTTAGAATAATTCATACTGTAACTTACACTCAGATTATATGGGATATCGAAATCTACAAATTCATCAGGATGCTGATTGATGTAATCAATTTCTTCCTGTGAATATTTTCCTGAGTTTTCTTTTTTCTTCGATCTGTTAAGTGAAAAATTCATTGACACGGTTGAACTTGTTAATCGCACCAAACGACCATCTACTTCATATTGAAATTTATCATAGTCATTGCTTTCAGAATCGTAGGCATATGGATCAAGTGTGCTGTTGAAATTAATTCCAACTTTGTCAAAGAGAGTAGTACGGGCTGATAAATTGAAAACACTTAGTTTCATTGAATCGGCAATAAGATTGTAGCCGCCTGCTAAACGTAGACTTTCAAGTAGTTTTACTTTTTTTGTTACTGCACCGGTATCTGAATTCGTTTTCACTTTCATCTCAAGATTATTGTCGAGAGAAAATCCGAGGTTGGCAAATTTTCCATTCGAAGGACCGCCATAAACAGAATTCTGGAAAATACTATACGTTCTGGTATTTCCATCCGTGTCAGTTTGGATTGTTTTATAGTAACCATAACTTTCTTCTCCAAAATCAGGGCGATATGTTATTGAAGCAGCCGGTGTCATAACATGTCTGATGGCTGTGATTGGTCCCTTACTAAGTTGATACATTCCATAGATCCGCGTTGAGATTCCTGCACTTACATTGTATTCGTAAGCATGCTGCGGTTTTTCAACTGTGAAAGTATCAACTGAATTTGTTTCAGTATTCCATCGGTACTGAGTTGTCTTTAGGTATAATCGTTCAGTAAAATTCACTGATGGTGAGAAGTTGATATATTTTAATACATTGAATGAAGTTGAAAGTGGAATACTTGCTCTCAATCCGTTCTTCAGATTCGTCAATGAATTTTCAGCAAAAAGTAAGGTGTCCTTTGTTTCTATGTAATTGATCGTATTCAAAGATAAACTCGTTCCGATCTTTTCATACCAGCGCTGAACACCGAATGCATTCTTCCTTTTGAAAGGAGAAATTCTCGAAATATTAAAACTGAAATCAGGAGCAGAGATGCGGATGTCTCTTGTAATTGTATTTTGTGAATGTTGAATTCCTGCACTCAGGTTCATTGGCTTGTCAGGAAAATTATATGAATAGGAAATTGATGACTGAAGTGTATTCGACAAATAATTATTTACACTACTGATCGTATTCTTATAATAATTTGAAGTTCCGGCATTCACTGATGCAGAAAACGTACTGTTTGGACTCGATTTGTTATCCTTGATATGAGTCCAGTTAACATGATAATCTTTCGTCAATGAATAATCAGGTAATTCTTCTTCACTGTTGACAGTATAAGCATATGTTAATTGCAGCCGTCCGGAATATCTGTATCTTTTTTTATATGACGAAGTGGCCTCAAGAGTGTAACTTCCTTTTGTATAAATATCACTTGTCAATGCAAGATCAAAATGATCACTGAATCCGAAATAATATCCAAGATGCTGAAAATAAAATCCTCGCTGCGCAGATTCACCGAATGCAGGAAAAATTATTCCTGAACTTCGTCCAACTTTATTAGGAAAAAAACCGAAAGGAATAAGTATTGGAGTAGGGATCTGTTCAATTGTAAGGTAAGCCGGACCGGTTACGATTTTGTTTTTGCTGATCACCTTCAGTCGCCGGGATGTAATGGCAAAATGCGGTGTGTCGAGATTACAAGTTGTATATTGACCATTCTTGATGTAAAAATTATTTTCCGGATCTTTTTTCACAACTTCTCCATGAATAAAGCCATCGCCTTCCTGTGTAATTACATAATTGATCCGTCCTTTCTTGGTCTGAAAGTTATATCGAATGGAATTTGACCTGAACTTTTGTTCCGCCTGAGAGAAATTTGGAGAGCCCTTTAAAACTCCGGAACTGTCTTTTGTTCCTTCAGCAAATAGTTCCTTATTCTGCATATCGATGACGATATAATCAGCTTCAAGATGTAAGTCCTCATAATCCACAGTTGCCTCTCCATACAAGTAAACGATCTCATTTTCAAGGTTTACTCTAATGGAATCTTTCGCATGGTATTTGATTTTAGACTTAATAACCTCATCAGATTCTGCAGTCGTATCAGATTGCAATGAATCAACAGCAATCACCGTTGAATCGTTGACATTGAGCTTAAGTGTATCGGTTTGAACGGTACTATCGGGCACAATTGATGTACCTAAATTATCTGTCTCTGAACCAACAACAAGTTGTTGAAAAAGAAGCATTAAAATAAGCAATATGAAGAGTGATATTTTAGATACTTGTGAAAACAAATCCTGTCAATTTTCTCGCGTTTCGGTGCCAAAACTAAACAAAAAAAAACTACTGCCTTTTTATCTTTTACGAATCGTCGTTTTATCTTCTGCGGTTCTGCTATTGAGTTCCTTCAATCCGCCTAAAACAAAGCCTTTCGGAATTACAAAAGTCGTGATAGATGCCGGTCATGGTGGACATGATTCAGGCTGTTTGGGTAAAAAGTCGAAAGAGAAGGACATAGCCTTAAAGGTTGCTTTGAAGTTAGGAGAATATATTTCCGAGAAATTTCCGGATGTTAAGGTCATCTATACCCGGAAAACAGATGTTTTCATCGAATTAAATGAACGTTCTGCAATCGCCAACAACGCAAAAGCAGATCTGTTTATTTGTATCCATTGCAATTCAGCATGTTACTACAATAAAAAGAAGAAAAAGGAAGAATGTAATCAGGCAACTTCAGGTGTTGAAACATGGGTAATGGGATTGCATATGACGGAAGCGAACCTGGAAGTGGCAAAACGTGAGAACGAGGTTGTTCTCCTGGAAAAAGATTACACAAAAAAGTACGATGGCTTCGATCCGAATAGCCCGGAAGCAAATATTATTTTTTCACTATATCAAAATACATTTCTTGACCAAAGCTTGAAAATGGCATCACATGTTCAGCAGGAAATGAAAGCGAAAGGTCGGACCAGTCGCGGAGTAAAGCAAGCCGGATTTCTAGTTTTGTATAAGACAACCATGCCCAGCGTTTTGATCGAGACAGGTTTCTTGTCAAATGCTGAAGAGGAAAAATATCTGGCTTCAGCAAAAGGCCAGGAGGAAACAGCAACAGCAATTTTTAAAGCTTTTAAAGCATATAAAAATTCTGTAGAACAAGGCCGAACAGGAAATGAAGGAAGTGTTAAAGCTCCTGATGATACTGCAGAAGTTTTGCCTGAGAAAGAAATAGATAAGACAGTTCTTCATCAGGACCCGATTGAGGTAAAAATTCCTGAGATGGAAAATGATTTTTTCTGGGCAGTACAGTTCTATGCTTCCTCTGTGAAAATTTCAAAGACAAGTTCTAAATTCAAAGGACTCAAAGAGATACGGGAAACCAAAGAAGGAAAGACGTACAAATACACGACAGGAGAAGTACAGGAACTTGATGATGCGGTTACACTACAAGAGAACGTCAGAAAAAAAGGCTTTAAAGATGCCTTTGTAATTGGTTTTTATAATGGTAAAAAAATCAGTTACAAGGAAGCATTCGAGATTTCAAAAAAGAAGTAAATGCCATCAATGGAGCGTGACTAAAGGATTTTAGTTACTTTTAGACACAGTTTTAGCCATCAAAAATAAATAGAGAGCCGGTAAAATTTATGAAGTTTTCAAGAGAAGTAAGAATAGGATTGATTATGACTGTAGGAATTGCTGTCCTGTTTTGGGGAGTCAATTATCTGAAAGGTATTGATTTCTTTACACGTCAGCGTTCAGTCTTTGCTGTTTACAACCAGGTTGAAGGACTTACTTCCACAAATCCCGTAATGGTAAATGGAATGAAAGTGGGCATGATCTATCAGCTCGATCTGCAACCAAACGGTCAGATCATTGTTAGTATGCATGTGACCAACAAAGTATTCGTTCCGAGAAATTCAAAGGCAGAAATTTTCAGTACTGATCTGTTAGGTTCGAAAGGAGTCAGACTTGTATTTGGCGACAGCAAAGAAGACATGGTAGATGGCGATACATTATCTGCCGGTGTTCAACTTAGTCTCTCTGATCAGGTAAATGCACAGGTAGCACCCATAAAAGCAAAAGCAGAAAGTCTTCTTTCGTCTATCGATTCAATCTTACTTACAGTTCGGGCTGTCTTTAATGAGAATACAAAAAATAATTTGAGACGATCGTTTGAAAGTATCAGCAACTCTCTGATCTCTATCGAACATGTTGCCGGAAGCATGGACACAGTTCTTGCCAAGCAAGGTCGACTGCGTGTTATCTTCGATAACATTGAGTCGATCACAACAAATCTGAAAAACAATAATGAGAGTCTTACAAAGATCATCACGAACTTCAGTTCTATTTCCGATACACTTGCAAAATCAAAATTAGCTGAAGCAGTTGATCACACATCAAGAACACTGGAACAAACTTCTGCATTACTGGAAAAAGTAAACAAAGGCGAAGGTTCGCTCGGTATGCTTGCAAACAACGATAGTCTCTACAATAATCTCAATTCATCAGCGCATAATCTCGATGCTCTGCTGAAAGATTTCCAGGCGAATCCGAGGAAGTATTTGAAGGTGTCGGTTATTTC
>ERZ795044.1767-NODE-1767-length-19360-cov-4.896089_pt1 | contig 19360 bp, 13 predicted proteins | sample MGYA00375128_ERZ795044 | MGnify/ENA primary metagenome ERZ795044 (study PRJEB30173, sample SAMN05720213) | anaerobic digester metagenome | isolation source: active sludge of municipal wastewater-treating anaerobic digesters | place: USA | collected 2014-12-22 ... | reverse complement strand
ACCACGATGACGGAAATATGTGAGTAAAAACCAATGAATTGGTTTAAAAAAGTAATAATTTATAAAAGAGAAATAATTTAGAGGAACTTTTTGCTCTTTTAATTGACCGGCTAAAAGAGTGGTGTATCTATTGGCTCGCAAAAGATAGCGAGAAAAAGATGGATCGGCATAATGCTCCATATCGTTTTTTAGCCAGCCGATTTTGCCATTGATAGTTGCTTGTTCATGAACATCTTTGCAGGGTAGATGGCCTTTACCGTTTTTGTAAAAACGAATTGTGGGGTCAGGATAAATTCCACCTTTTTTTAGAAAAGCGCCAAGAAAATAATTTTTTCTTTTTATCCAAAAACCATTGAATTCTATTTCTTCAGGTTTTTTATTAATAATAGTCAAAATTTCTTTTTTTAATTCTGGTGTTAATAATTCGTCGGCATCCATTTGTAGAATCCAATTTCCTTTGCAGGCATCTATACCCATTTGTTTGTTTAGGTGGAACATGGGTTTATTTTCAGTGGAAATAATTTTTACTTTATCGTACTTTTTGGCAATTTCAACTGTTTTATCACTTGAATGACCATCAACAATAATTATTTCGTCACCAATATCTTTAAAGTTATCAAGAAATCTTTTAATGTTGTTTTCTTCGTTAAAAGTAGCTAGGGTTATTGATAAATTCATGGTATAAACATTTTATCATCAATTACTAAAGATTTATCGGGAATTTGTTTCGGTATGTAAAAGGTAATGTTATCTATTTTTTCGACGGTTGAGAAACCGAATTTATCAGGAGGTGTTAATTTAATTTGTTTTTGAATATCGTGGGGTGGATATTTGCTAAAGAAAAGATAGAGAATATAAGGTTGATCATATTTGTTGGTGAAATAAATATTATCGTAATCGTTTTTAACTGAATTAACATAGGGAACTATTTTTGAAAATCCGTAATTCCAGGCAAAAGGCCAACGTTTTTGATAGTGAATATAATAAGCGTCAAGATAATAAGCAATGCTTATTAAGTAGACAGTAATTAGCAAACAGTAAATAATAGGTTTTTTAATTTCTTTTATGCCATAAGCAATAAAATAAATTAGAGGGATGACCATTGGGAGGGAACGAAGTGCACTTGGGGCTTGGAAAGTCAGAGATGAGGCGAGCGGAGCAATAAATAACCAAATAAGAAAGAATTTATTTTTGGCTTTATAAATTCCGTAGAGAAGTAAGGGTAATTCAATAATATAGAGCAATCCCATATCAGGTACTTTGGAGCGAGGTACTTCGTCGCCATTAATAAATAAATAATTCAAATTAAAATGGGAAAAATATTTTTGCCCCCAAGAAAGTAAATAGAGAAGACGTCGATTGTGAATTACTCGATTAACTAATTTAACATTGCCATGTTGATTTAGAAGTTCTTCAGAACGATTAAGAGGTCCCCTGTCGGCAGTAATACCAACACCACCAAAACGGGTAGTACCGCCATTTTGAAAAAAAGAAAAGAGAACGGGTAAACATATTAATATGCCAAAAAAAAGTGGAAGTAACCATTTTTTGTAATTAGTAATCAGTAAATAGTAATTAGTAATTACTAAAGATAGCCCTAATACGGGGGCAATTATACGGGCGGAATGATAAGTATATAGAGATAAGACATAAAATAAGATAAATAAAAATTTTCGGTCTTTGAAGAAATAATAAGTTCCAATAATAATAAAAGATAAGGCGGTGCAGGCTTCCCAAGCGCCACGGCTAAAATGAAGATGCCATGGAGAAATTGTAATAATAAGTGCCGATATTAAGGCTAAATTATTATTTTTTGATAATAATTTTATTAATAAATAAAAATAATAAATACCTATGATAGAAAAAATTAAATTAGGTAAACGAGTAGCAAAGGGAGTAAGGCCAAATAATTTGATAGTTGGAATGGCTAAATACACATAGCCTCCGGGTTTGTAGTCACCAAAGGATTTAAAATGAAGAGGCCATGATATTCCATGTTCATCTTTTCCAGTAAGAATTAGAGAATAGGCATTGTATCCGAGAGCAGCTTCATCGGGATTCAAAGCAGGATAATTATTTATATTTATAAATCGTAGAGCAATAGCTAATGTTAGAATTAAAATTAATTTAAGGTTTTTCATAAATATAAAAATTTCCAAAACGTTTAAAGTTTTTGAAATCTAAATTTTGTCTAACAATTTCATCATATGAAAAAACTGATAAGGAATTCTGAGGAAGAGGCCAGGAAACTGGAGCAAATTTTATATTGTCGATTTGGCCGATATTTCCGGAATCAACCGATTTGATAATTAGTTTGGCTTGTTTTTGATAGTTTTTTGGTGGATATTGCGAATAAAAAAGATAATAAATATATGGCTGGCCATAAAAATCGGTCATATAAATTTGGGGATATTTTTTTTGATTTTTGATAATGTATTGATTAACTTCTTTGTATCCGAAGAGCCAATCGGCAGGATGAGTTTTAACTGAATGGTTAAAATATAAATCAGCCCAATAAATAAAAGATATTAAGTAAATAGTAAATAGTAAACAGTAAACAGCCTGCCTGCCGGCAGGCAGGTAATTTTTTATATTTTTCTCTAAAAATATTTGTATACCTGAGGCGGTAAAATACATAAGTGGTATAGAAAGAGACATGGAACGGGTAGCTGAAACACTATCGCGGGTGAAAGCCGAGGAAAGAGGAATCAATAATAACCAATATAGAAAAAATTTTTGTTCCTTTTTGTAATTAAAAAGGCCTAAAAATAGAAATATTATGCTGGGAAATAATAAAACACCGACATATGGGGCACCATGGCGGGCATTTTGCCAATCACCGACAAAGGTCAAAAATTCCGGAGAAAAATGATTGAAATAACGTTGGAAAAAATTTCTTGAGAAATAAATTAATTGATTATGAAAAAGATTGTAATTTAATTGACCACTTTCTTTGATAATTAATTGAGTTTCCTGAAGAGATCGAGGATACGAAAAAAGAGAGGCAACTTTTAAACGATTGGAATTATTGTTAAATAAAAGACCATAAAGAATAGGTAGTCCCAAAAGAAAAACAGGAACAATAAATTGTTTGGTAAATATTTTGCTTTTGTAAATAGAAAATAAAATAAAAATTAGGATTAGAGCAGATAACTTACCGCCTTGATAGGTGTAAAGCATTAAACCTATAATGAGTGAAGACCATAAATGTTTATTGGTAAAATAGAGATAAGTTGCCAAAATAATTTCGAAAGTTAGAATATTTGTTTCCCAGGCTAATCTGGAATACGTGATATTAAAAGGATTAAAAACGGTTAAAATTGCGGCAATATAAGCTAATTTATAATTCTTTTTATCGATTTTCAGGATTAAAAAGAAAAGAAATATGGGAATTAAACTGCCGATTAAAATTGAAGGCAAGCGAATCGATAGCTCGTTTAGGCCGAGTAATTTAACAAAAGGTAGAGCTAAATAAACATATAAACCGGGTTTGTAATCGTTAAAAGATTTAAAAATTAAGGGTAGGGTTTGGCCATATTCATCCTTACCGGTTTCTAAAATTGAATAAGCATTGTAGCCAAGAGCGGCTTCGTCCCAAAGAAGTGGTGGATATTGGTAATTATAAAATCGAATTAAGAAGGCGGCAATAAAGATAAAAATTAAGAATATTTTATTTTTCATGTATTTTTACGATATCAAAAGCAGGTGTATTATCTAAAAAATTAATAGTTTCAATGATTTCTACATTTGAATTATAGTTTTTTGGCGAAGTAATAAGAAGGGTGGAGGTAGATATGTCTTGAGTTTTTTCTTTAATTTCCCAATCATTGATAAATTTAAATTTATCAAAAGAGTCAACCCAATACCAGGCAGAATGATAATCTGTTTTGGCATTTTTTTGATAAAGAGCCGGGTCATATTTTAGATAAAATAATAAAAATTCGTGAGGTTCACCGTATTTTTTGGTAATTATTATTTGATCGTATTGATGATAGTTTTCTTTGATGTATTGGCTGATTTCTTTATATCCGTATTGCCAACTTTGAGAATATTTTATGGCATAAGAATGGGTATAAAGATTAAAATAAAAGACAAAACTAGCGAGAATAAGAAGAATAAAATAAGATAGGATTTTTTTGTTAACTGAAAGAGCGACGGCGATAAATGGAAGAGGGATAATCAAAAATAATCTAAGAGTTGGAAAATCGCCGGTGGTGATGATTGAAGGAATTAGTCCTATTAGATACCAGAGTAATAGAAATAAATATTTGTTATCGGTTTTAGACTTTTTTATAAAAATAAATAGACCGTAATAGAAAAAAGGAAGAGTAATCAAGAAGAGAAGACCATGATTGACAACATTGAATTGATATTGTTTGGAGCCTTGGAAAAATAAGGGTAGTGGATTAAACAAATTAATAGTATTTTTGACCAAAAGAGGAACGGTATAAGTAACTTTGTTGTAAATAATTTTTGCCAGCAATGGCGAACCGGAAAAGACACGTCTGTTTTCGTTAATAATATTGATAGCGGTCGGATTTAAAACTGAAACCCAAGCAGAACGAGCACGTGATTCGGAATTGAAAAGACTAAGCAAAACAGGGATAAACAAGAGACATCCCAAAATTAGAGCTGGAAAAGATTTTTTAAATTGTTGAAAAAAAATGATAAAAACAATAAATAAAAATATAGGAACAAATATTCTGGTGTTGTGATATGCATACATCGATAGATTTAAAAAAAATAAGGAAATGAACAAGGTGTGTTTTTTGTTAAATAGAAAGTTGATAAGAAAATAAATACCAATTAACAAAAAAGCTTGGGCAACAGTTGACTGATAAACGGCGCGTGAAGTAAAAAATGTCCACGGAGAAATGGCAGCAAGAAACATGGTCATTAAAGAAATATTTTTTTTCTTAAATAATGATTCGGTGATAAGATAGGAAAAAATAACAATTAAAATACCGCAAAGAGCATTGGGTAAACGTGTTGACCATTCGTTTAAACCAAAGATTTTGATAAATGGAATAGTAAGATACAAGTTGAGGGTGGTGGGGTAATCACCATAAGCTCGAAAATTAAAAATTGGAGTAGTCCCCCACTGATCTTTACCGGTTTCCAATACGGAAAAAGCATTGTAACCATGACTTATTTCGTCCCAATTTAAACTGACAGGAAATTTATTTAATTGAAATAATCGTATAAAAATGGCGAAAATTAGTATTAAGGTAAAAATTATTTTTTCTTTAAATGCCATAGATAAGGTAATAAAAATAATAGACTAGCAAGACTAATATAGTTGGCCAAAGTGCGAATAAAAGTGTCGTAAAAAACGAGTTTTAATTCATGAACACCGGGATTGAGATTGGTAATTATTTGTCCATAGGTTTCTTCTATGCTGTAAGAATGTTCTTTGCTGTCGACAAATAATTTCATTTTGGGAAAATAAACGACTGGCAACATAATATTTTTATTATCATCAATTGTTATAGTGGCGGTAACAAGATTGGATTTTTTGGTATAAAGAGGGTCGGAAAGGTATTGAGTGGGAAAATTTTTGCCGTAATTGGGCCAATAATCTTTTAATCCTTCTCCACTAACTTTTTCTATTGGTAGATTGTATTTTTGATACCAAATATCTTCTTTAAAATAGCCTATATTTAGGCTAATTATTAAAATAACTAAAAGACCGGTAAGCCAATTATTTAATTTAAATTGAGCACTGATTAATGACAAGAGAAAGATAGCAATACCAAGAAAGCGCCAAGGAAATTGGAAAAAAGACATAAAAGGAAACATTTGCCAAATAAAAGTTGATTTGTTGTGGGTTAAAAATAAAAAGAAAAGAGCAAAAATAGTCAAAAAAATAGTTTGGATTTTGTTTTTTGATTTTTTGATAAAGAATAAGGAAATTAAGGGAATTAACCATTGTAATAAACCAACTGAAAAAGACATATCATCTTTTGGCCCCCAAAGTGAAGCGCCGTAAGCCCATGTACGTGAAATAAATAATTGGGAGAGGGTGGCAAAGTGATTAATGTATTGAAAATAACCTTGGGTCATTGTTTGAATGGTGGTAAGATTTTTTTCAAAAAAAGAAGGGAGAAGAAAAAAAGCGGATAAGCCAAAAGCTCCCAAGATGGAGGTAATTTGTTTTTTGATGTCTTTGATGAAGAAAAATAAATAGGGTACAAGCACAATTAAAATGCTGATACTGGTGAGTGAATGGGTCAAAAGAAGAATGGCAAGAAAGATGGTGGAATAAAAATAATGTTTCTTTTTGAAAAAATAAAAAACCCATGGAATTAAATTTAAGGCTAAAAGTTCAGGAAAAGCACCACGAACAAATAAGTTAGTTGCTTGATAAGGAGCAAAGACAAAAAGACTAGTTGCTAAAAAAGAGCTGGTTAAGAAATACATTCCAAAAGATCCGATAAGTTTGGTCAAAATAAGGACAATTTTTATGCTAGTAACGAAGTCAAAACCAATTAAATGAAAAATTTCAGCAAAAGTATAGAAAAATGGAGCGTAAAAATTAAATAAGGGGTATCCATAGCCAAAACCGGCATCAGGTACATAACGACAAGGGATTTGAAAATCAACAATGCATTTATGAAATTGTTCTAAACGGAAAACATGCATTTCGTCGGCAACGGAAAAAAACCCGGGGCGGATTATTCTAAAACAAGAAAGTATTCCTAAAATAAGGCATAAAATGTATACTTTATTTATTTTCATTTGGTTTTAAAATGACAAATTGTTCTGATTCGGTGTATTTTTTATTGGTAGTTAAATAAATAGTGTAATTGTTTAATTTTAACTGATTTTCCTTGTATTCGCTTAAGGTCATGATTAAAAGTCCAGTAGGATTGTTGAAATCGATGCTGCCAAAATAATATTTGTTATCGAGTATGGAATCTTTTATATGATTAGCAGTGTTACAATCATTGGGAATATAATTTCGGTAATAGAGAAAAAACGGCAAAAATGATTCATATTTGTTGCTGTAAGAAATTTTTGAATAATTCGATTCCTCAGGTAAAGACAGATCCAAAATTTCTTTAATACCATAATGCCAATACCTGGCGCTTGATTGAGGATAGTGGACAAAATATTGATGAAAAAAGTTAAGACTAAAAATAAAATATAGAGCAAAAATAATTATTTTTAGGTATTTGTTTAAGTAGTTGATGGCAATGGCAGAAAAGGTAACAAGAAAAGGAAGCATCAAAATTAGTCTTGTAGCATGGGGTGAATTTGAGTCTCGAGTTAAGGCAAAAGAAACAGGTGAAAGAAGAAAAAGAGTGATAATAAAGGGAAAATATTTGTTTTTTCTAAAATAGATAATACCAATAACAATGAGAAAAAAATCAAAAGGAAAAAGTAAATTGGTACCCGGGGTGTGACGAGGATTGTCGTCCCCTTTTAAAAATAGAAAGGTGGTACTAAATGACGAAAGATAATTATTTATAAATTTATTGGAAATTTCAACTATTTTGTTGTGAAATAGTTTTGATAAAAGAGATGTTTTGAGACCTATTTGACCTGGATTTGAAGTAGTAGCGTCTTCGAACCTTTTGTAATCTATTTGAGTACTGGTGGTAGGATCGCTAAATATGTTTATATAGGAAAAACGAAAACCCGATTTTCCCTGAATAGTGTCTTTTAGATAGGGTAACGATATTAAAAAGGCAAAAACAATGAGCCCATAGATAATTTTTTTGTTTATTTTGAAATATTTTTTGTAATAGAAAAAAAGAGCGGCAAGAACGGTTAAAACAATAAATAATTTGGCCGTACTATAAAAATATGCCGAAAAAATTAGAAATAAAATACTTTGAAAATATTTATCTTCCAAAAGATAATAAATACCCATAGTTAGGAAAAATAGCATACCAGTGACTTCAAATCCGGAACGAGAATAATGAATTAACCAAGGCGAAAGTGAGGAAATAAAAACGGCAATAAGAGCAGTTTGGTCCGATTGGGTAATTTTTTTGACTAAAAGGTAAATAGCATAGCAAAACAAGATACCAAAAATAGCGGCGGGCAAACGAACAGAGAGTTCTTGATTGTTGGTAAATTTTTGCGCCAAAGATATGGAATAAATATAAAAAGGGGTACGATAATCGGAAAAAGAATGAAGATGAAAAGGGAATTTATTGCCAAAGTAATCCGAATGGCATTGATTGAGGTAAGTGGCTTGATAGCCAGCATCAACTTCATCGGAAAATAAGGATATTGGTTTATTTTGAAGACTAAAAAATCTGGTGACAACGGCAATTGCTAATAAGAGAATTAAAATAATCTTGGATTTCATTTCTTCTGATTATATTTTATACTACATTAGTGTTATTTGTAATTGGGCTTCAATTAGTTTTGGGGATTTTGATAAACTATCCGCCTTTAAGCGGTCAGTTAATACCTGGAATTGATATTTGGTTTTTGAGATTACCAATTTTGTTGTTGTCGGCTTGGGGAATATATAAATGGGCCAACAAATGGCAAGGGTTTATTTTGGTTTTATCTCCAATTTATTTTGCTTTATGGTATTTTTATCCCCTATTATTGATTGAATTAATGGTTTGGGTTTGGACTATTGAAAAGATTAGGGGTAATAAAAAATGGATTGTCTTGTTGGTTGTCTTGAGTATATTGAGAATTGGTTTTCAAAAAGGAAAGGTTGATGTTTACGAAAAAATTATTCCACGTAAATTATCTGAGGAAATAATGGAGAGGGTTAAATCTGAAGATATATTGACATATAAAACAAATTTACCATTAAAATTTAGGAGATTATCTTACAATAAGCCGGTATTTGCCATAAAAAATATTTTGCAGGAATCGGTTAAGTTTTTGGATGTAGAAACTATTTTTTTTGGAGAATTTCATCCTTTAAGCCAGAAAGGGATTGTGGTTTATTATTGGCCACAATCATTTTTGTTGATAGTAGGAGTTTATTTTTATTTTAGAAAAAAGATTAAGTTTGATTTAAAAACATATTTAATTGGATCTTTTGTTTATTTTATGATTAGTAAAGAAATATCGTTTTTACGATTTTCTATACTATGGATCACTTTGTCTTTTTTGATTGCTTTGGCTATGGAAAAAATTAATAAATATTGGAAAATACTGGTTGTTTTGGTTTTATTGTATTCTTTTGGGGTAAATGCGTATAATTTTTTACTTTTAAAAGGAAAATGGTTTGACAATAGAGCTATGGCAATGGAATTTTGTATGAAAAATTTACCCAAAGATGGAGATAATTATATAACTAGAATTTTTGGTAATGAAAAAAAATATTGTCGATATTATGACAAAAATTGTGTTTTAAACGAAAAAATTGATGAGGCAAAAAATATTTGTGTTTTTGCCGGAGAATTATTGGGAAGACAATGGAACAATACAATTGATGATAGATGGCAAGACTTATGGAGAGGAAAAGGATATAAAATTGTAAAAATATTACAAATGTATGATTCTATTGCTTATGGATATAGTGATTATTTAGTTGTGGGAGAGAAAGAATGAAATTTTTTCGAATATTAATTATATTTTTTATTTTGAGTATTGGATTTTTTTTGAGAATTTGGCACATAAAAGAGTCGGCGGCAAATATTGGTTTTGACGAAGCGGCTTTGGGATATAACGCATATAGTTTGATGTTGACTGGAAAAGATGAGCATGCATTTAAATATCCAATATCCTTGAAATCTTTTGGTGATTATAAACCGGCAATGTATACATACCTGACGATTCCTTTTATTAAAATATTTGGTTTGACGAATTTATCTTTACGAATGGTGAGTGCGATTTCTGGTGTAGTATTGGCTTATTTTGTTTATTTAATTTTGGGAATATATGTCAAAGACGAAAAATACAGGATTGCCGGATTGATCTTGGCGGTGATGCAGCCATGGTCACTTCATTTTTCCCGAGTGGCCCTGGAAACTAATTTGTCAGCAGCTTTTTATACTATGGGAATTTATTTTTATTTGAAGAATAGAAACAAGTTTAATATTTACCTATATATTGGTTATATTTTTTGTTTTATTGCTTCAATTTATAGTTATCATGGGGCAAGAGTGGCAGTGCCGTTATTTTTGATTTTGATGCAATTAGATCCGATTAAGTGGATGTTGAGAGATAAAAAAAAATTGTTTAACCGAAGAGAGATTTTGTCAATAATGGTGATTATTTTTTGCTATATACCGATATTTTTGAATGCTAGTGCGATGTCGGTTTTAACAAGATTTAATCAAGAAAACTTTTTTAAAATTTTTTCTCCTTATGCTCCAAAAGAGTTATTAAATTTTCCTTTAATAAAATTTTATTATCTGATCGGAATGTTATGCGGGAGACTGTGGGCTTATTTTTCACCGATAAATTGGGGAGGGAAAATTTATATTTGGATTCGTCAATCGGTAATGCATATTCCAGAATTTGGGATGGTTGGTTGGATTGAAAGTATAACGTTTATTGTTGGAGTGGTTTTGATTATAAAAAATATTATTAAAGACAAATATAGAGTGTTGGTATATTGGTTGGTGGCTGGCTTGGCACCGGCAGCAGCAACTTGGAATTGGTTTCATCCGTTACGATGTTTAAATGCCATGGGAAGCGTGGAAATATTTTGTTTTTTGGGAATGATTTATGTATATAAACAATTAGGAACTTTTTTAAAGATAGTATTTTTATCTTTAATTTTAATTCAGTTTGTATTTATTGTTAACAATGAAATAGGTTTTTCTTATTACGAAACTCATGGAAATTTTCAGCCGGGAGGTTTTATGGAAGGAGTGGAAATAATAAAAAATGTTTACGATCAATATGATCAAATCATTGTGGACAGTCCTCAGGCCCAAAGTTATATTTTTATACTGTATTATTTTAAAATTGATCCAATTTTGGTTCAAAGTCAAAGTCATTTAAGAAAACCAAATGAAAAAAGAAGTTGGAATGTTGATTTTGGTAAATTTAAGTTTAGAACAATTAATTGGCAGGAAGATAGAAAATTAAAAAAGACTATTTTGTGGAAATATCCCGATCTAGATGTTAATGAAATTAAAAAACAGAATAACGCTAAATATTTTTTGACAAAACATCCAATTAGTCTCTATGATTCCTCTATAATTGTTCTTTTGGATTAAAGTTTAAAGTTTATATATTTTTGACAAAATTGAGACGGATCAAGTCGATTAATATTGAGATCGCTAAAGTGCAAATCGTGAACATAATTATCGAGTTTATAAGAGTTGCAAAGAGTGTCGTTTAAAATATAAAAAAGATTGGCGGGATCGTTTAATTTATTGATGACCAGAACATTTTGCGGAGGGGTAAAATTACTTTGCTTGTCGATTATATAAATAGTATTTTTGTCGAAAGTTTCAGGAATTTGCTTAGTAAAAATAATATTTTGATAAATGAAATTATTTCTATCTTGTTTTTGGTATTGAGAGGAAATTTCTTTTATATTTGTTTTTTTAAATAGATTGTTGTTAAAGAGATGAGTGCGAAAGAGAGAGTCTGGTTCCGGTGAAATAACAATTATTTTTTTATTTGGACTAAGTCTAATGTAGTTTGAAACTAAACGTCTGCCGAAAAAGAAACCCTCCGATTGATAAATGGGATATCGAAAAAAATAAATATTTAAAAAAAATATAAAAGAAATAATATATAAGAAATATATAATTGTCCTATTGTATGGAATTTTTAGTTTTTGAAATTCCAAAATACCAAAGGCAATCAAAATGCAAAAAAACGGATATTGAAAACAACTATGAAAAGCATAGGCAGGTATTTTGTCTATTCTTATGGCTTCTGGTATAGGTGAAAGAGCAATTAAACCAATAATAAAATAAAATAGATTCAATTTATGTTTATAAAGGCCAATGATACCAAGAATTATAAAAGCAAAATCAATGAGGTAAAAATAACCGTGGTGCCAAAGAGAAACCAAATATGTTTGATCTCCTTTGAGAAATAAAATATTTGGATCAAAATTGCCAAGATATTTAATTATAAAATTATTGGTAAAAACGGCATATTTATTGGAAAAAATATAGCGAAAAGGAGAAATAAAAGATTGATTGCGTTCCAAAAGAGATTGATCGATTATTTCTTGATTAAATGGAGTGACAAGCTCGGAAATTCTTTTACTACCATCCCCTATTCTGAAATAGTAGAAAAAAAGTAAAAAGATTGAGAGTAGAAAAACTATAATGTAATATTTTTTATCTTTTTTATTATTAAAAAAAGCAAAAAGAAGATAAACAAATATTATCGGAAGAAAAATTACTTTGGTGCCAATATAACAATAAAAGGCAAGTAAAGCGGGAATAAAGGCCAAAAGAGTTTTTTGTTTTTTAAGAATTAGGAGTAGGTAGAGAGTCAGAAGATAAAAGAAAATTGCCAATGGGGCATCAAATGCAGTTCTATGAACATAAATCGACCAGGGGTTGATGGTAAAAATAAGAGATGATAATAGGGCAATATTTTCACTAAATAATTTTTTGGCGATTAAATACAAGAGATAAATGGAACCGACGCCAAAAATAACAAAAATGAGTTTTGAGGTAAAAAGTCCTAAGGGTAAAATACCGACACCAAGAGTAGTCAAAATAAAGGGTAACTCAGAACTGCTTTCTTGGGGAATAGTGGTTAGACTAAGAGGGTTCCATTGTTTTGCCAAGTCAGAAAATTGATAAAAAACACTTTTTGAATTAAGGACAAAATGAAGTTCATCATTGGTTAAATTGTTGGGATAAAGATTTAAAAATAAAGTTCGCAGAATAAAGGCTAAAATTAAGATTAGAAAAATCTTATTTTTTTTGAACATAAAGATAGTTTAATCCAAAAATTAATAAAAGATAAAAAGACAAAAAGGAAATATTTTGAGAAAGTTTTTGAATTTGAAAATTTAAATTAGATATAAATCTGTTTTTGGCTCCAATAATTTTGTATTCACTTTTGAAAACAAGAGTGTCATTTTCTTTATTTTTGGCAATAAACAAAGTGTCTTTAAACTTATTATTGGATTTTATTTGAATAGTGAGATTGTTGTTTATGGGAGCGAATTTAAAGGGAACCCAAGAGGGATCGCCGATACTAGCTCCGGTAATCAAAAATTCTTGATTATTAATGGTTATAGTAATTGGTTCTTTACTGATTATATTGGGGTTTTTGAATAAAAATGAAATTTTTTCTAAATTGGGATGAGTGATTTTTTGAGAAAAAGTGTATTGTAAATTATTTTCCAGAGGTAAAAATGTGTATTGTCCGGATTCGTTATCTTCATTTATTTTGTCCAAAAAAATAGCGGGAATGATAAAAACAATGATTAATAAAATGGTAATTTCACTTATAAATAATAATAAAAAGTTACTTATTTTTTTCATATTGAAAAACGGAAAGAACAGAAATTGTAATCAAGAGATTTTTGATATATCTTTGTAAAACAAATGGAGAAAAGTTAAATTTGTTTTTTATAAATTCGAAAGGACTGGTAAGATTGACAAAATTTGGATTGACAGTAATTAGATGTCCCCAACTTAGATAATTGTCGTCAATTAAGAGAATATATAAAGCAACTAATATTATAAAAAAATAGAAAATCAATAATCTTGTCCGATTTTTACTAATTGGTTCTACAATGAATGGAAAAAACCAGATTAGCCATTGAGGATGAAATTTGACTAAGGCAAAAAAGAAGATAAATAAATATAAAATACTTTTGAATATAGTATTGATTTTATTTTTGGAGAAATAATATTGGATAAAAATTAGTAAATAAATTAACGGAAAAATCGGGATATTTAGTATTTTATATTCTAAAATTTTTTGGGTTAAACCGGAACCTAAAAATGAATTAATAAAAGCTGGAGAATATAAAAAAGGACAGATGCTTATTATTGAAGGGAGTATAAAGTAAATTATGTTTTTTATTTTAAATTGAGTATAAAAAAGAAAAAATGGGAGAAAAATAATCGGATATGCTTTAAGGGCAAAAGCAATTCCCAAAACAAAGAAAGACCAAAATTCTTTTTTATTTTTTAAAAAAAATAAAGATAAAATACTAAGAAAGCAAGGTAGAATATCGAAATTTCCTAAAATATAAATAAGATAAATAGTAATTGGATTAAATAGCCAAAAGTTAAAAATTTTGTCTGAACCAAAAATTTTTAATAGAAAAATTGCCAAAAGAATATCAAGAATTAAGTAAGGAATTTTTAGAACAAACATAGCCTGGTTAATCTGAAGATAATTATTTTGGTTAATTCCCCAGTCGTTTACCCAAGCAATAAAATTGTTGGGAAGCAAGGGTTTGGCAATAATGTTGTAAGTGCCAAAAGTAAAATAAGTTAAAGGAAGATAATTAAAAGTATCTTTATTGGGAAGTTTTGGTTTATTTGTTTCTATATGTTGATAAATATTAACAATACCCTGGCTGAAAAATTGAAAATGAAAATACTGACTTTTTATATCGCGATGAAAAAACCAGGGCATAATTAAAACCCTTAAAATAATTGCCAAGATAAGTAGTTTAGTTTGTTTGGAGTTTATAGTGTTTAAGTTTAATAGGTAATATTTTCATCGTTGGAACTTCATCTCTATTTGTCATAAGTATACTACCCAATGGTGGGGATTGGTTTTTATCAAGAATGTTGGGTTTCGGTCCAAAATAAATGGTAATAAAGAATTTTTCGACTAAATCTTCGTCGACATAAGGGGTAAGATTGAGATTTTTGGCTTCTTTGGCAAGTTTTTTATATGATTTGTAAGGTTCTAGAGTGCCAAAGTAATTTTGGGTAAATTTTTGATAGGGACCATAATAATAAATCAAAAAATCAACATAATTGAAAATAATTAAAAAGGAAAAAACAATGATTGTTAAACGATGTTTATTTTGGATTAAATAATCGACAGCATGGGTGGTTATTAGGCAAAACAAGGGAATTAAACACATTAAACGACTGGCACGATGAACCGAATCAATTAAACCATAAAGAATTGGTCCGATAAAAAAAGCGATTAAAATTAAATTATAAAATTTGTCGTTCTTTTTGATTAAATTGTAAATACCAAGAAAAAAAAGTGGTAGGGTAGCGAGGAGGTACATACCATGTCTGTTGGTAGAATGGAAAGGAGTGCTATCCCCTTTTATAAATAGAAAGGTAGGATCGAAACTTGAGAGATAAGGATAAATAAATTCGTAAATATTGGTTATTTTTGGTTGACTTCCGCCAAGAATACTACCAGGATATTTAACATTGAGAAAAGGAATGGCAAGATAAAAAGGAAAAATTGCTAAAGAAAAAATAATTATTGGTTTTAATTTTTTGAAAGAATATTGATTGAGGTAAAAAATGTAACAACAGGAGAGAATACTCCAAACAGGAGTGACAGCCCGCATGCCTTTGTAGGTATAAAATGAAATACCAAGGGCAATAGCAGAATAAATTAGATGTTTAAGATTTTTGGTTTTGGTATATTGAAATAAACCAATTAGCCAAATAATAGTGAAAGGTATGGGCATAATATTGTCCAAGCCCATATGGGTTTGAATCATAACCAAAGGTACTAAGAGGAAAATAAGAGCGGCAATAGGTGAAAAAAATAAAAGTAAAAAGAAAGATGTTAAAGTAATAAAAACAGTACTGAATCGAAGATTAAAAACACTTGGTCCAAATAATTTAAAAAATGTGGCTAAGTAATATTGGGTAACCGGTTGTCGCCAATCTTGACCTTTAAGTGAAAGAACAAACACCGGCATAAATCTTCCGTTTTCATCGCGCCCTGTTTTGGAAAGAAGAGTAGCATTATAACCAAAAGCTGATTCATCGGCAGATAAACCCATGGGAACTTCCAAAATTTTGTAAGAAAAAAATAAAATAATGATTGCGGATATTATTATCCAAAAAAAGAATGGAATTTTTGGCCTAGCCATATAGTGCTGTTGATTAAATAATGGTTAATAAATCCATGGTATTTTAAACTGCTTGGAATAAGTCGGCGCCATTGATTTTGAGAGGAAGCTAAATTCTTGCCACTTTGTCCGTGAGCGTGAATAACTTTAAATTGTGGATAATAAATTATTTTTTTGTGTAATTTTCTGATGGAACGACAGAGATCCAAGTCTTCAAAATACATAAAATATTTTTCATTCCATTCTCCGGCCTTTATAAAAAGTTCTTTACTAATTAACATGGCACCACCAGAAATTGACCAAACCGAAAGAGGCTTGTTTGTTTTGGGAGTATATTTGGAATAAGAATTATTTATACCCAAAAAGAACTCTTTAAAGGCGTTGAAAATTGTTTGAGGGGGAAAGACGGATCCTTGTGGAGTTAAATCTAAATTTAAAAATTTGGGTCCAATAAGGCCTGTGCTAGGATTATTTTGATAATATTGGAGCATTTCTATCAGTCTATCGTCAATTATTTCCATATCAGAATTGAGAAAGAAGATATATTTACCTTGACTTTGCTTGACACCAATATTGTTACCTTTGGCAAATCCTGAATTTTTTGGATTATAGATGTATTTAATTTTTTCTTTTGATAATACTTTTTTGGTATTATCGGTAGAATTGTTATCGACAACAATAATTTCGTAATCTATTTTATCTTTTAAAAATTTATTTATTGTTTTAATACAATTTAGAGTAATTTGAGCAGTATTCCAAGTAACAATTACAATAGAAAGAAGATAATTATCCATAAAATTATGCCAATAAAAGTAGCATACATTCCTATTTTAAACGATTTTGGTTGATAAATAAATTCGACAGTACCCGATCCTTTGGGTAATTCAATTTGACGATAAATATCTTTGTGTTTGAAAATTGGTGTTTCAATATTGTTTATTTTGGCTATCCATCCGGGATAATAGGTGTCTCTTAAAATTAATTTGGTATCGGTTGGTGTGTCAAAATTAATAGTTACTTTGTTGGGAGAATAATGAATAATTTCAACTGGAGAACTGTTGATAGTTTCGGTGCGAGGTTTGTAGTCTAAGTTTTCTAAAATTAAAGTGTTATTGTATTCGAAAACTTGTTTAAAACCAGGGGGATTGTCGTGATTTTTTTTGTTTTCTTTGATAATAAGAAAATATTTGACATTGTATTCTCCAAGCTGTTTTGAATCAATATAATCTTGAACCGAATAACGACTAATAAAGGTAGAATGATTAAAATTTTTGCTGTAATTTAGAACATATTCATAAGGAGCCAAGGGATTGTAACCCGAAGGACTCATGAGTCCAAAAGCAGTCCAGGTATCAGGAGGCAAAATAGCACTATTTTCTCGGTCAATTCGAAAAATTCCAGGTTGTTTTAAAATAAAATCAGTAATAGGATTTTGGGGGTAAACATATTTTTTGGAAGTAAAAGGGGTAAATTTCCAGCCAAATCTAAAAAGATCAAAAATTGTTAGAAAAATAATGAGAAAGGTAGCAATAGCTTTGTTTTTGATAAAAAGTAAAATCAAGAAAATACTGCTGATTAAAAACCCGGGAAGAATTAAATTTCTTAATGAAACAGATAATTTAAGAAAATAAGTAATCAAAAAGCTGGTTAAAAAAATAAGAATAATACTCCAATAATTTAAAAATATTGTTTTAAATTTGGAATATTTGAAGTCTTCTAACCAATTAGCTGCCAAAACAGCAATGGAAAAAGTAAAAATAAAAACCAATCTTCCAGCAGAACTTCCGGATAATATGGGTATTTTTAATAAGTAAATTAAACGTGAAACGGGATTGTTAAAAATTAAGAGCAAAGAAATAATGGTAGATATGAGAAAAAAAAGATTGTTTTTTATTTTTTTAAAATTGATGATTTCCGAGATTAAAATAAAAAAACTAATGACTCCACAATAAATAACTGTTTCAAAATAATTAAATACACCAAAATAATTATTGGTAGTGGGATTACCAAAATAATCTGGAGCAAAAAGAGTTATTAGATTTTCGAAAGGCAGTAAACCAAAATTATAATCAGCAATATATTTTTCATGAAAACGAATAGATAATTTAGCTAATTCCCATGATGGTAAAAGCTGAATAGACATCAATAAAACGCCTATAAAGGAATAGATTAAAAAAGGAAAAATGTATTTTAGTTTATATTTATAGAAATAATATGCAGAACTAAAAGTTAGGCCAAAAATAAGACTTTGGGTATGGCCGGCAGACATGAGAAGAAAATAAACAATCGGTAAAAATTTAAATTGTTTCTTGTTGATTAATAATAGAATCAAAGGTAGCCAAACCATAGCATAACCAACTAGAGTAAATTGAGACCAGCAAATAGCAAAACCACTAAAAGCATAGATAATGGAACCAAAAATTGAAGATTTTTTGGAATTATTTAGAGAAAGAAGAAAAAAATACATAGTGATTAAAGAACCGAGAGTTTGAAATATAATCATCGCAGACCAACCATTAATGTGTCCTAATAACAACATTAAGTACATAAAAGGATTGAAGACATTGGATCCGTAAGTAGCCAAAAAAGGTTGACCACTATAAGAATAGGGATTCCAGAGAGGAATAAAATGATTTTTAATACTTTCGACTAAAAAGACACGATATTGATATCCTCCAGAAAAAACATCGGAAATTAAGGGATTTTTTATTGGAATTCGAAAATACCAAGGATAATATGCACCAACCAACATATCGCCGGGAAAGGGAATTAAGTTTCTAAAAAAGACTTTCCAAAAAAAGGCGATGACCAAAATAAAGAAGACAAACATTATTTAAATAAATCTAATAATTGCTTGTCGGTTAATACTGGAAAAACAATTTGGTGAGGATGACTGGCAATTTGTTTTTTGGCAGCTCTAACAATTTTAATATAATTGGGCCCAGACAGAATTCGATTGAATCGGCCCCAGGCATTGGATCTAAGATATTCTTTAGACGTAAAATTACGCATAACCGATAGTAGACGATTTCTTTCTTTAATGTAATCCAAAAATCTTTTTGGAAATTTTGAAGTAGTTGATTCATGTTTATGCTCGACAATGGATTTTGGTTCCCAAAGCAAGGTATAGCCCGATTTCCAGGCCCTTAAACCCAAATCAAGGTCTTCAGAGTAAAATGGTGCATAAACTGGATCAAAACCACCAAGTTTTTCAAAATATTTTTTCCGAATAATGGAACTGCCACCAGATATCCAAGCGGAAATATGGGTTTTGCTAATATTTTTGCCTGGTTCATGCTGAAGAGAGCCGTTAGCCCAATAAATTCTAGCCCAGCATTCGTGTCCAAGTTCGGCAAAACCGACACCAAAAACTTTAGGATTCTTAAAATGTCTCAGAGTGTTTGTAATATATTTTGGATGGGGTTTAATATCGTT
>ERZ795044.1766-NODE-1766-length-19369-cov-5.991250_pt1 | contig 19369 bp, 30 predicted proteins | sample MGYA00375128_ERZ795044 | MGnify/ENA primary metagenome ERZ795044 (study PRJEB30173, sample SAMN05720213) | anaerobic digester metagenome | isolation source: active sludge of municipal wastewater-treating anaerobic digesters | place: USA | collected 2014-12-22 ... | reverse complement strand
CGTCATCGTTGACAACCGCAACAACCTTGTCGAGGACTTCCGCCCTTCCTAAAGACGGAACAATAATCTGCAAAGCAAAGAAAAATAATATGCCGGCCCAAAACCGGTTCACTCTTCTTTTTCTTTTCATAGTTCCTCCGGAAAACCCATCATGCTGATTCATGCAAAACCGCCTCAAACCCGTGTTCTGTTTATTCTATTCCCAGTCGTTCCGGGATTCAATCAAAAGCTCCCGGGCTTTGCTCATCAAAACAGGCCCTTTCGCGGCAATCATCCCTCCGGAAAATTCCGGTATTCACCTGCGAAGCGTTCTTTTCTTTTCCTCTTCCACCGCCTGACTCAAAAGCCGGCAATAGAGATCGAATCCGATCTGATAAATGTATCCGGACTGTTCTTCCCCGAGAATATTTCCGGCCCCCCGTATCTCCAGATCCTCCATAGCTACTTTGAAACCGGCGCCCAACTCCGTAAACCGTTCAATGGCCCGTATCCTTTTTCCCGCATCGCCCGACATCACAAAACCTTTCGGAACCAAAAAATAAGCGTACGCCTGCCTCTCAAAAAACCTTCCAACCCGCCCGCGCAACTGATAAAGATCCGAAAGGCCGAAAGTATCCGCCCGGTCGACGAAAATCGTATTGACATTTGGGATGTCCAGCCCGGACTCAATGATATTGGTCGAAATCAGACAATCGATCTCTCCGCGGATGAATTTCTTCATGATGGATTCCAAATCCCCGGCCGAAAGCTGCCCGTGAGCCACCGCCAAACGGATTCCGGGCATCAGCGCCGAAAGTCTCCGATAAACCCGGTCGATTGTTTCAATCCGGTTGTGGACAAAATAAACTTGTCCTCCGCGTTTCAACTCTCGGTCAAAAGCCTCCCGGATCGCATTGTCATCGAATCCCATCACTTCGGTACGCACCGAAAGGCGCCCACCCGGAGGCGTCGCGATCACCGACATATCCCTGACTCCGATCAATGCCATATAAAGCGTTCTGGGAATCGGTGTCGCCGTCAGAGTTAGGACATCCACCAACGTCCTTAATTCCTTCAGCCGTTCCTTATGCCGGACCCCAAACCGCTGTTCTTCGTCAATAATCACCAGCCCCAGATCTTTGAATTCGACGTCGCGGGAAAGAAGGCGGTGCGTTCCGATCACAACGTCCACCCCGCCCGATTTCAAACCGTCGACAATTTGTTTTTGTTCGGCCGGGGACCGGAAACGGGAGAGAGTCTCCACCCGGACCGGGAAATTCTTTACCCGCTCGCAAAGCACCAGATAATGCTGCTCCGCCAAAATGGTCGTCGGGACCAGAAACGCAACCTGCTTCCCGGACATCACCGCCTTAAAAGCGGACCGCATGGCAACTTCGGTCTTTCCGTAGCCGACATCCCCGCACAAAAGACGGTCCATCGGCTTCGGGCTCTCCATGTCCTTCTTGACCTCATCGGCGGCCCGGATCTGATCCGGTGTCTCCTCATAGGGGAATTCATCTTCAAATTGTTTCTGCCAATCGATATCGGGTTTAAATCGAAAGCCTTTCAGCAAATCCCTCTTTGCCTGAATCCTTAACATGTCCCGGGCCACTCCGTGGATCGCAAGCCGGACCTTTTCCTTGATCCGCGTCCAATCCCGGCCGTGCAGTTTGGTCAGCTTGGGCTTTCGCCCTTCAAAACCGATATACCGTTCAATCAGGGAAACCGGGCCGGATTCGACATACAAAAGTTCGCCTCCGGCATATTCAATGGCCAGATGCTTTTTCCATTCCCCTTTGACCTTCAATCGTTTAACCCCGAGAAACCGCCCGATCCCGTAATCCAGATGAACGACATAGTCTCCCTCCTGAATATCCAGGAAGCTTTTGACGGATTCCCTGGCGCTCAATGCGTGTTCATATCCGGGGAGTTTTTTCTCGAAGGGAGAAGAAAGGGACAGAATAACGACTTCCGCGTAATGCGCCAAAATTTCCCCCGTCGCCACAGAAAAATCATGGATCGATTCGATGCGGTCCAGATGAAAAGAAATCCGGACGGGACTTTGATACGTCAGAGGATAGATATCCGCGACATGACCGCGGATGGCGTAATCCCCCGGCCTCGAAACGAATTCGCGCCGGCGGTAATGTTGCGCATCCAACTCCAGGATCAGTTTTTCCTGATCGAGAGTTTGCCCGACAAAAAGTTTGAATCGGTTGATCATTGGTTTGATTCCATTTTAGCTCATTTTGAAAACGAGCTCAAAGAAGAACGGGGGACAAAGCGCTAAGGGGAGTGAGATCCCGGGGATTCCCGGTTTCCGACGAAAAAATCAGAGAGACTGCACGAATTCGCCGATGCGGCGGATTCCTTCGATAATATTCTTTTCCGAAATCGCAAAACTCAGGCGGATATGTTTGTCGGAACCGAATGCGACACCGGGAACGCAGGCGACTTGTTTCGTTTCAAGGAGCTTCTCGCAAAACGCCACCGATCCTAAGCCGGTCTTCTCGATATTGCAAAAAAGGTAGAATGCGCCTTTCGGCTTAAAGAAACCGAGCGCTTTGATTTTGGAGAGTTCTCCGGCCAACAAATCCCGCCTCTTCTCGAAAGACAAACGGACTTTCTCAATGTCACCGTCGCCGATTTTGAAAGCGGCCAAAGCCCCGGACTGCGCGAAAGATGTCGGGTTTGAAGTGGAATGACTTTGAAGGCTGGATACCGCCTGAGCGATTTCCTTCGGGCCGGCAATATATCCGATTCTCCAGCCGGTCATCGCATAGGTCTTGCTATGACCGTTCACCGTTATGGTCAACCCCTTGATTTCTTCGTCCAAAGAAGCGATGGAAAGGTGTTGAACTCCGTCATAGATCAGTTTCTCGTAAATCTCATCGCTGATGACGATCAGTCCCCGCTCTTTGGCAAATACGGCCAGTTTTCTGATTTCGTCCGGAGAATAAACCGTCCCGGTCGGATTACTGGGAGAATTAAGAATGAAAACTTTTGTTTTTTTGGTAACGTAATTCGCTAAGCTCTCGGGAGTCACTTTAAACTCGCTACGCTCTTCGGTCGGAACCAGAACCGATTTCCCGCCGGCCAACGTGACCATCTCCGGATAGCTCAGCCAGAAAGGCGACGGGATCAGCACCTCATCCCCTGCCTCAATCAGAACTTGCAGAACGTTATAGATTGAATGCTTGGCCCCGCAGGAGACGACCACTTCATCCGGGACATAAGAAATACCGTTCTCTCTTGAGAGTTTCTCCGCGATAGCCTTCCTCAATTCGAGAGTTCCTTGGGCGGGAGTATATTTCGTGACCCCTTGATGGATAGCCTGGATCGCGGCTTCCTTAATCAATGGCGGGGTGTCAAAATCGGGTTCCCCGGCTCCGAATGAAATAACGGGAATCCCTTCCGCTTTCAATTTCTTTGCCTTGGCATCGACTGCCAAAGTCAGGGAAGGAGTCAAATGACGCATCCGGTTGGCAAGGCAGGATTTCAAATCTCTTTTCATCGGTTCAATCCTCTCGGGAGAACAAAACCTTTTAAGGACCTCAATCCCCGGTAAGAAATTTTCGAAGCCCGCCCAGGAAGCCGCCTTTCTTGGGCTCCTCCTGCTGCGGCACATCCGCTTTCTTGTCTTTGTCTTTCCCTTTAGATTCCGCTTCTTGGCGTGAAGCGTCTTCTTTGGCCTTGGCGGTTTCTTTTTCCGGCTTGGATTTGGCTTCGGATTTCTTGGGGGCCTTTTCTTCTTTCGCCTCTTTTGCTTCTTTTGCCGCTTTTTCCTTGGCTTCCTTTTTGGCTTCCTTGCGGGCTTTTTTCTTCGCTTTCTTTTTGGCGTCTTTTTCGCTCTCTTCCGCCTTGGGAGGCTCCACGATCTTTGTCAGTTCCAGAATGGCCATTTCCGCGCCGTCCCCGGGACGGATATCATAATGAAGCACGCGCGTAAACCCTCCCGCCTGTTCCTGAAAAAGAGGCGCAATCTGATCAAAGAGTCGTTTTGAAGCAAGAGGTGACCGTAAACGGGCGATCAATTGCCGGCGGGCATGCAGCGTTTTTTTCTTCGCGAGAGTGATCAGCTTGTCCACAAAGCGGGAAGCTTCTTTCGCGCGAGGATAGGTTGTCCGGATACGCCCTTTCTCGATCAAACCGATCGCAAGATTTCTAAGAAGCGCGATCCGATGCTCCCGGACCAGTCCTAATCGCCTTTTCTGTCTTCGATGCCGCATGATGCTTCCCCCCCAAGCTCCCCCGTTTATGAATTCGTATTATCTTCCGCCGGCTGAGGCAAGACTTCTTTGGACGCCTCTCCGTCTTCGGAAGTTTTCTTCTTCAGACGGGCATCCACATCCATCCCCAGCGTGAGTCCCATGCTGACCAAAATCCCCTGAATCTCGGCAAGAGATTTTTTCCCGAAATTCTTATACTTCAGCATCTGAGCTTCCGTCCGCCGCACCAAATCTCCGATCGTCCGGATATTTGCCGCAGACAGGCAGTTCGCGCTGCGCACCGAAAGTTCAAGCTCCGTGATGGGCTTATTGATCAGTTCCAGAAATTCCTTATCTTCTTCCTCTTCCTCTTCCTCTTCCTCGATAATTTCCCCATAACTGGTGAAAATGTCGAGATGCCGCTGGAGGATATTCGATCCGTACAAAAGGGCGTCTTCCGGAGAAACCGCACCGTTGGTCCAAACTTCAAGGATCAACTTGTCATAATCGGTCATCTGACCCACGCGGGTTTCTTCCACGATATAATTCACACGCTTGACGGGAGAAAAAGACGAGTCAATGGGAATCACTCCGATGGGATTCCCTTCCTGCTTGTTTCTCTCTGCCGGGACATATCCCCGCCCTCTGGCCACTTCCAGTTCGGCCACAAAACGGCTTTCTTTCGTCAACGTCGCCAGGTGCAGTTCCGGGTTGATGACTTCCACCGTATCGTCCGTTTGGATGTCAGCTGCCGTGACGGCCCCTTTTCTTTTTACGTCAATCGTAATCTTTTTGGGCCCCTTCCCGTGATACCGCAGAATCAGTTTCTTCACGTTCATGATAATTTGCGGGACGTCCTCCAGAACCCCGTCCAGCGACGAAAATTCATGAAGGGCGCCTTCAATGCGAACGTTGGAAATCGCCGCTCCTTCGATCGAAGAATACAAAACTCTCCGAAGGGCATTCCCGATCGTCGTCCCGAATCCCCGCTCGAACGGTTCCGCAATAAATTTCGCATAGGTGGGTGTCAGTGTGGCCGTTTCACACTCGAGTTTTTTCGGCATTTCAAAAGTTTTCCAACGAATCCCCATTGTGATTCCTCCAATCCGATTATTTCGAATACAATTCCACGATCATTGATTCTTCAACCGGCAGACCGGCTTCCTGCTTGGTCGGATGCCTAACCACCGTGGCCTTCAAGCTCCCTTTGTCCAATGAAAGCCATTCGGGAACGGGCCGATCTTTCAGAAGCTCCAGATTTTCCTTCACGCGTTGCTCGACCGATTCTTTCTTTTTAAGCTCGATGACGTCACCCGGCTTAACCTGAAACGAAGGGATGTTAACTCTCCGGTTGTTCACATACACATGCCCATGGCGGACAAACTGTCTTGCCTCGTCTCGGGAAGGAATAAACAACAGCCGGTAAATCACATTGTCCAGGCGGTTTTCCATGATCCGGATCAAATTCTCGCCGGTGACGCCCTTTTGCCGGACCGCGCGATAAAAAGCCGTCCGGAACTGCCGTTCCAAAACTCCGTAAATCTTTTTCATCTTCTGCTTTTCGCGAAGCTGCAACCCGTAATCCGAAAGCTTGGCCTTGTTTTTCCCATGCTGCCCCGGAGCGAAATTCCGCCGTTCAATGGCGCATTTTGCCGTCGCGCAACGATTCCCCTTTAGAAAAAGTTTGATTCCCTCTCTCCGGCACAATTTGCAACTCGGACCGACATACCTTGCCATAATTAAACCCTCCGCCGTTTTGGAGGCCGGCAGCCGTTATGAGGAATCGGCGTCACATCACGGATAAGGGTAATCTCAAGCCCCGCAGCCTGAAGCGCGCGGATCGCGGATTCTCTTCCGGATCCCGGTCCCTTGACCTGGACCTCTAATTGCTTCAACCCGAGTTCCAGAGCTTTTTTGGCCGCCTGATCCGCGGCGATCTGAGCGGCAAAGGGAGTGGATTTTTTCGACCCTTTAAAGCCGGCGGAACCGGCGCTGGCCCAACACACCACATTGCCTTTATCGTCCGTCACGCTGATCACGGTATTGTTAAAAGTAGCCTGGATATGCGCTACCCCTTTGGTAATGCCCCGAATCTTCTTTGTTTTTACCGCCACGTTGCTTTCTCCTTACGACTTAAATTTTTATTCCAAAATCTCCCCGCACGACCGAAAATCAGGACGGTGAAGGAGCGTCTTTCCGGATTTTAAGACCGATGGATTTTCTCGGCCCCTTGCGGGTCCTCGAATTGGTATGACTTCTCTGCCCCCTCACCGGCAGCCCTTTGATATGCCGAAGCCCCCGGTAACACTTGATGTCCATGAAACGTTTGATATTCTGCTGGACTTCACGCCGGAGATCTCCTTCGACCTTATAATTCCGCTGAATATTCGTCGCAATACTGGCCACTTCCTGGTCGGTCAGGTCCTTGGCGCGCTTGTCGGAAGGAATACCGGTATCCTGAAGGATCTTCGTCGCGAGGGAGGGCCCAATCCCGTAAATATACCTCAGCGCAATCCCGATCTTTTTCTCACGCGGAACATCAATACCTGCGATTCTTGGCATAACTTATCCCTGCCTCTGCTTATGTTTTGGGTTCGTGCAAATCACGTACACATAGCCCTTTCGCCGAACCACCTTGCAATTTTCACAAATTCTCTTGATTGAACTTCTAACTTTCATATCTTTCCCCTCTTCTTCATTTCACGCGAAACGTAATACGCCCCCGCGTTAAATCATACGGAGATAATTCCATCTTCACCCGATCCCCCGCCAAAATCCTTATATAATGAATTCTCATCTTCCCGGAAATATGCGCAAGAACCTTGTGGCCATTGTCCAATTCCACACGAAACATCGCGTTCGGAAGGGGTTCGATTACTGTCCCTTCGACTTCAATGGCGTCTTCTTTGGCCACTTCAAATCTCCTTTTCCCATGCCGTCAAAATTTCCGGCATTCCTTCATTCACAACCACCGTGTCTTCGTGATGAGAAGCCAGTTTCCCGTCGCAAGTCACCACGGTCCAGCCGTTATCCAGAATAGCCACTTCGTATCCGCCTTCGGTCACCATGGGCTCAACCGCAAGCACAAGACCGCTCTCAAGTTTCATCCCGCGATCCGGCCGTCCGAAATTCGGAACCTGCGGTTCCTCGTGAATCGACTGTCCGATTCCATGCCCGACAAAATCCCGGACGACATTAAACCCCTGCGATTCCACGTATTTTTGAATCGCACTGGAAACATCCCCGAGCCTTTTCCCGGCCGTCAGATGGGGAAGCGCCGCTTTGTAAAGAGATGCCTCGGCGACTTTGATCATTTTTTCGGCCAAGGGAGACACCGTGCCGATCGGCCAGCTTCTCGCTGCGTCGACGAAATAATTTTTATACTTCACGCCGATATCGACGCTGAGAATATCTCCCTCCTCCAACTCTCTTTCGGAAGGAATTCCGTGCACCACTTCCTCGTTGACCGATGCACAAATATTGGCCGGGTATCCCCGATACCCTTTAAAAGCCGCTTCCGCCCCCCGTTCTTTAATCAAGGCAGCCGCTTTCTCGTCTATGTCAATGGTGCGAATCCCCGGTTTGACGTAACCGCCCAAATACCGAAGGACTTCCGCAAGAATCTTGCCGCCTTCGCGCATGATCTCGATCTCGCGTTTTGACTTAAGCGAAATCATGAAACCAGGTTTTGTACCAGAGCTTCCAATTCCTTGACGTCTTTGTCAGCGGGAATATTTTCAAGAAGCCCTTCCTTCCGGTAAAACTCGATCAAGGGAGCGGTTTGTCTCCGGTAGACTTCAAGCCGGTTCCGGACCGTTGCCTCTTCATCATCCTTGCGCTGAATCAATTGCTTCCCGCAGCGGTCGCAAATGCCCTCCGCTTTCGGGGGAATATTTTTCGTATGATAAATTTCGCCGCAGCCCGAGCAGATCCGCCGGCCCGAAAGCCTGATGATAATCGTCTCGTCCGAAGCGTCAAAATTAACCACCCGGTCCAGATCTTTCCCGGCGGAACGCAACATCTCCTTAAGCGCTTTGGCCTGAGGTTCGGTCCTCGGGAACCCGTCCAAAATAAATCCGTTCTCGGCGTCCGCTTCGGCAATCCGCTTTTGGACCATCTCCACCACTAACCGATCCGGGACCAATTCCCCTTTGTCCATATACTGCGAGGCCTCTTTGCCCAAATCCGTCTTGGCCTGAATATTAGCCCGGAGCAGATCTCCCGTCGAAATATGCGGAAGGCCGTCTTTCTTCGCGATAATCTTGGCCAGCGTTCCCTTGCCGGCTCCCGGGGGTCCCAAAAAAACCAGTCTCATCGTCTGCTCTTCAGTCTTCCCTTTTTGATAAAACCGTCGTAGTGACGCATCAAAAGCTGGGATTCAATGCTCTTCATCGTATCCAAAATGACTCCCACGATAATCAAAAGCCCCGTTCCCCCGAAGAAACTCGCGATCAAAAAAGGGATATTGAGAACCTTCGGCGAAGAAATCACGCTCGGGAAAAGAGCGATCAGCGCGAGAAAAATCGCCCCGCTGAAAACGATCCTCGTCATGACAAAATCCAAAAACTCCGCCGTATTTTTCCCGGGTCGTATTCCGGGAATGAACCCCCCGTATTTCTGGAGATTTTCGGCCATCTGAGCGGGCTGAAACGTGATCGCCGTGTAAAAAAACGCGAAAAAGAATATGGCAAGCGCATAGGCAATTTCATATCCGAGTTTCCCCGGCGTCAGAAACGAAATAAACTGATGAATCCCCGATCGGGGAAAAAACCCGGCGATTGTCGCCGGAAACAAAATAACCGACTGCGCGAAAATAATCGGAACCACTCCCCCCTGGTTGACCTTGAGAGGAATATACGTCATCTGCCCTCCGTAAACCCGCTGCCCGCGGATTTGCTTCGCGTACTGAACCGGGATTTTACGCTGCCCCTGAATAATCAAAATAACGCCGACCACGGTTCCCACAAATAAAAAGAGCATCAAAACGAACTTCCAATACGGCAGTTGCTGCCGGGCCGGATCGAAAGGAGAAATCAACGCATAGGTCTGCATGAGCGCCGTCGGGATCGATTCGATGATTCCGGCCGTAATCAGAAGCGACATCCCGTTCCCGATCCCGAATTCGTCAATCTGCTCGCCGAGCCACATAATAAACGCCGTTCCGGTCGTAATCGTCAGCATCGTCATCAGCCGGAAAGGCCAGCCGGGATTGGGGACCATCACCATTCCCTGAAATGCGTGAGGGTTTTCAAGCCAGAGCGCGATAAAAAAAGTCTGCAACAAGCTCAGACAAACCGTCATGTAGCGGGTGTACTGAATCAATTTCCTGCGGCCTTCCTCGCCTTCCTTGGACAGCTTCTCCAGTTGCGGAATCACCACGGTCAGAAGCTGCATGATGATCGAAGCAGAAACGTAAGGCATAATCCCCAAAGCAAAAATCGTCGCCTTTTGCAGCGCACCTCCCGAAAACATTCCCATGATCCCGAAGAGATATCCGCCCGGCGTGTTTGCCATGCTACGAAAAAATTGGCTCAACGCATGTCCGTCAATCCCCGGAGTCGGGATGAAAGTTCCCAACCGGTATACAATGATGATCAGCAGCGTAAATAAAATCTTCTTCCGCAGATCCGGAATTCTGAATGCGTTCGCGTAAGCCTGAAACATGTTTAGGATGATCCCTGCTTTTTACCGATCAGCACGACTTTCCCGCCGGCTTTTTTAATCTTTTCCTGAGCCGATGCACTAAACCGGTTCGCTTCGACCGTAACCGCCTTTTTGAGCTCCCCATCCCCCAGAATTTTTAATCCGCTTTTCAGATCCTTGATCACGCCCCGCTCCAAAAGTTTCCGGGGAGTAACATGGGACTCACCCAAAGTCTCCAATAGGCTTAAATTCACGACGGCATAGTCTTTCCGGAAAGGAGAATGAAAACCACGTTTTGGAATCCGGCGGATAAAAGGGTTCTGCCCCCCTTCGAACCCCGGTGTTCGCCCCTCACCCGAACGGGAAAGCTGCCCTTTCTGTCCGCGGCAGGAAGTTTTTCCGTGCCCGGAACCCGGGCCCCTTCCGACGCGTTTTTTCTTCTTGTTATAAGGAAATTTCGCTCTCATGATTTCGCCTCATCACCCTGCGCTTCCGCAACGATTTCGGGCGATTGGTTTAGCGACCTCAAATTCTCAAATCCGTTCACCGTTGCCTTCAGAAGATTGATGGGATTATTGCTTCCGAGACATTTTGTCAGAATATTTTTAATCCCTACCGCTTCGCAAAGGGCCCGAACGACCGCCCCCGCAATAATTCCCGTTCCTTCCCCGGCGGGTTTCAACAAAACCTTTCCCGCACCCAACCGCCCGATTACTTCATGAGGGATGGTGGATCCTTTTAATTTAACCGGAAAGGTGTGTTTGCGGGCAAACTGAAGCGCTTTCTTGATCGCGTCGGAGACCTCATTGGCTTTCCCCAGTCCGTATCCCATCTGCCCTTTTCCGTCGCCCACAACGACCAAGGCGCTGAAATGAAAGCGCTTTCCGCCCTTGACGACTTTCGCGCACCGGTTAATATGAAGGACTTTCTCGAACCCCTGGGACTCGGTCTTCCCTTTTCGGGTCTGAAATTCTCCCGGTTTATTGACTTCCGTTGATTGAACTTTTTCGTCGGTCAAAATTTCAACCCTCCTTCTCGCAATCCGTCGGCCAAAGCTTTTATCCGGCCGTGGTAATAATACCCCGCCCGGTCAAACACAATTTTGCTAAATCCGGCGGTCTTCATCTCCTGCGCAGCGGCAAGCCCGAGCTTTCGGGCAGAATCCACATTTCCGCCGGTCTTGGACACTTTTTGGAACGACTCTTTCAATGTTGAGCAAGAAAAAAGCGTCCTGCCTTCCGTGTCATCAATTAATTGGATGTAAAGGTTCTTATGAGAACGAAAAACATTAAGCCTGGGGCATTCCGAAGTACCGGCCAGCCGCTTACGAAGTCTCAGCTGTCTTCTCTTTCTCTTCAGTTCACGATCAACGGCTTTAAACACGTCCCGCTCCTTATCCTACGGTTTTCCCTTGTTTCCTGCGAATGACTTCGCCGGTATAGTGAATCCCTTTGCCTTTATAGGGTTCGGGTTCGAAGAAGTTCCGGATTTCCGACGCAACTTTTCCGACCAAATACTTATCGATCCCGCGAACAATAACTCGCTCCGGTTTCGGGACTTCCAGATTGATTCCGGACGGAATCGCGTACTCAATAGGATGCGAAAAACCCAAGGCCATACTCAAACTCTTGCCTTTCAACTGAGCACGAAACCCGACCCCCTCGATCTCAAGTTCCTTGGAATATCCGTCCACCACTCCGATAATCATGTTCTGGATCAGGCTTCTCGTCAGCCCGTGAAGGGAACGATCCTGCGGTTGGTTGGTCGGACGCTTCACCACCACTTTTCCGTCCTCAATCAAAACTTCCATTCTAGGATGACAATCCATCCCCAGCTTACCCTTGGGCCCTTCAACCGCAATATGCTTCCCCTGGATACTCACCTTTACATTCTGCGGAATCTGTATGGGTTTTTTCCCGACTCTAGACATAACTTTTCGACAATCCTCTCAAAATTTTAATAAACCGTGCAGATCAATTCGCCGCCAAGTTTATCCTCGCGCGCTTTTTTGTCCGTCATCAAACCTTTGGAAGTCGAAACAATCCCGATTCCCAATCCGCCCAAAACCCTCGGAATTTCGCGATACCCCATGTAAACCCTCCGGCCGGGCTTGGAAATCTGGACAATCGACTTGATCACCGGTTCCTTCCCTTCCGCGTAACGGAGATGGATACGAAGAAACCGCTTTCCGTCTTCTTCGATTAACTTGTAATTTTCGATAAATCCGTTCTGTTTCAGTACTTCGGTGATTTTCGCCGTAAGGTTCGACGCCGAAACCGTCACTTTCTCATGTTTCGCCTGCGAAGCATTACGAACGACCGTCAAAAAATCCGCAATAAAATCACTCATCCTTCTCTCCTCCAGAATCCTACCAAGAAGATTTCTTCATCCCGGGAATCATCCCGCGGTGAGCCAACTCCCGCATGCAAATCCTGCACAGGGAAAATCGCTTCAAAACTCCGCGTGAACGCCCGCACCGTTTACAACGGTTATACTGACGCACTTTAAACTTGAACCGCCCTTCACGCTGTTTAACAACCAGACATGTCTTTGCCACCGGATCTCCTCACTCCCTTGTTATCTATTTCCGAAACGGCAACCCGAACAATTCCAGCAACCGCTTTGCCTCTTGATCATTTTTGGCGGTCGTCGTGAACGTAATATTCATTCCCTGAACTTTCGCGATTTTGTCATACTCGACTTCCGGAAAAAGAATTTGCTCATCCAATCCGAAAGAATAATTGCCTCTCCCGTCAAAGCTCCGGGGAGAGATCCCCTTAAAATCCCGGATACGCGGCATGGCCGCGGTGATCAACCTCTCCATAAATTCATACATCCGCGCGCGGCGAAGCGTAACCATCAATCCGATCGGGGCACCTTCTCTGAGTTTAAAACCGGACACGGACTTCTTGGCCCGGCAAACTTTAGGCTTCTGCCCCGTAATCAACGCGAGATCGCCTGCCGCACCGTCCAGAATTTTAATGTCCGATCCGCCTTCTTTGACCCCCATACTGACCACGATTTTGGAAAGTCGGGGCGCGGCAAGCGCATTGGTGCAATTGAATTCCTTCATCAGCTGAGGAAGGATTTCTTTTTTATATTTCTCGTAGAGTTTAGGAACGACGGCTGTCACCACTTTAGAGAATCTCCTTGCATTTCTTGCAAATACGCTTTTTAACCCCGTCCGAAAGGATCAGGAACCCTACGCGGGCTTTCTGGGAGCAACGGGGACAAATCAGCATCACATTGGAAAGCCGGATCGGCGCTTCCTTCACAATAATCCCCCCTTTGGGATTATCCCGCGTGGGACGCATGTGCTTTCGGATATTGTTGACGCCCTCCACAATGGCCATGGCCTTCTCGGGAAAAAGCCTGAGCAACTTCCCCTTTTTGCCGCGGTCCTTCCCCCGCAAAACCGTAACCGTGTCATTTTTCTGTAACTTCATTTCAAATCCCCTTCAAACCACTTCCGGCGCCAAAGAAAGAATTTTCGTAAACTCTTTCTCGCGCAATTCCCGCGCAACGGGGCCGAACACGCGAGTCCCCCGCGGATTTTTCTGGTTATCAATCAAAACAATGGCATTCGAGTTAAAGCGCACCAACGTTCCGTCAGAGCGGCGAATAGGTTTTCGGGTCCTGACCACCACGGCCTTGACGACCTCGCCTTTCTTGATCCCGCCTTCCGGGATCACTTCCTTCACGTTTGCGACGATCACGTCACCGATCAAAGCATATTTCCGTCCGGTCAGGCCAAGGACCTTGATCATCGAAGCCTTCTTGGCTCCGCTATTGTCCGCAATCTCAAGGATACTCCTCATCCGGATCATAGGTTTCCGCCCTTCTACTTTTTCAGAATCTCAACAATGCGCCAGCGTTTATCCTTCGACAAGGGACGGGTTTCGACAACGCGCACCTTATCGCCCAACTTCGCCTCGTTCTTTTCATCATGGGCTTTATAACGGGCTTTCCGTCGGATCACTTTTTTGTACAGCGGATGCTCCACCAAACGGACGATCTCCACCACCCGGGTTTTATTCATCTTGTCGCTTACGACAACCCCAACACGCTCTTTTCGGTAACGATAATCGGCGATTTTCCCCGTTGATTCCCCTGACATAGATTAATCCTTTTCCTTTTTAGAGCTGTTTTGCTTCTCTTTGCGCCTTTCTTCCCGAATAATGGTGAAAAGCCTGGCAATGGCCCGCTTCATCTCGGCAATGCGATGATGCTTTTCCAATTTTCCCAGCTTCAGTTCCGTCCGCAAAACCAAAAGTTCCTTTTTAAGCGAGGCAACCTTCTCCTCCATCTCTTCGATGCCCAACCCACGAATCTCTTCAGCCTTCAACATGATCGCTCAGGCTCCCCTCTTTACGAATCTCGTCCGAATCGGAATCTTATAAGCGCAAAGCCTCATGGACGAACGGGCCAACTCTTCGGGAACCCCGGACATCTCAAACAAAACCCGCCCCGGCTTAATCACCACCACATAGCACTCCGGCTCGCCTTTGCCTTTTCCCATACGCGTTTCGGCGGGTTTTTTGGTGAATGGATGATCCGGGAAAACCCGGATCCAGAGTTTTCCTCCCCGCTTCACATTGCGCGTCAAAGCAACGCGCGCCGCTTCAATTTGCTGAGCCGTTACCCAGCCCCGGTCCAAAGCCTTCAGCCCGTATTCCCCGAAGCTGAGCTCCGTCCCCCGGCATGCGGTCCCCCGACGGCGTCCCCGATGCAATTTTCTGAATTTAACCCTGCTCGGCATCAGAGACATTTTCGCTCTCCTTCTTATCCGGCCCCGGCGTTTCTTCGGCCGGCGCGTCTTTCTTCTTCGAATCTTCCGTCGTTTCAACACTTGCTTCGGGAACGACATCCGGCTTCGTTTCTTCCACCGGAGCTTCTTCGGCGGTATGATGTTTTACTTCGGACTGCTTCGTTCTCTCCGCTTCTTCTTTCTTAACCAAAATAACCCCTTTATAAATCCAAATTTTTATACCGATCGTCCCGTAAGTGGTGAAAGCCTCGGTAAAACCGTAATCGACATCGGCCCGAAACGTTCCCAGGGGGACGCTTCCTTCCTTGTAGCCTTCGGTCCGCGCGATTTCGGCCCCGCCTAAACGCCCCGCGCACATCACCTTAATCCCCAAAGCGCCCTTGTTCATCGCAAGCTGGACGCTCTTTTTCATCGCCTTCCTGAATGAAACGCGTTTTTCAAGCTGTTGAGCGATATTTTCGGCCACTAACTGCGCGTTCACCTGGGGAAGCTTAATTTCCTTAATATCCACGTGAATTTCACTTTCCGTCAGGTTCTGTATCTCTTCCCGAATGCGGTCAATTTCCGATCCCCGCCGCCCGATCAAAATTCCGGGCCGTGCGGTATGAATCGTCACGCGGACTTTTCTTCCCGACCGCTCGATTTCGACATCCGCAACACCGGCAAAACCCCATTTCTCCTTAACAAATTTCCGAATCTTCAGATCTTCGTGAAGAAATTTAATGTAATCGGCTTTGGAAAACCATCTGGATTTCCAGTTGTAAATGTATCCGACTCTCAATGCGTAGGGATGCGTTTTCTGTCCCATTCCTTCGTCCTTTCAGCGTCCTATTGGCTTTCCGCTTTACTTCCCGCGGCCTTTTTCTTTCTTCCGATCAACTTTCGTTTCGGCTTTTCGGCTTCCTCCCGCTCCTGCAAGGGAGTATAGGGCTTCATGCGCTGCTTCCCCTCTTCGAGAATAACCGTCAAGTGCGAAGTCCTTTTCAGAATACGGTCCGCACGGCCCATTGAACGCGACATAAACCGCTTAAAAACGGGCCCGCCGTCGGCTTTGATTTGCGAGACATAAAGCCGCTCTTCGTCCATCTTCAGGACCTTTGCGTTAGCCGCCGCGCTCCGGATTGCTTTCTCAACCAGCAAAGCCGCCTTCTTATTCGAAATCTTCAGGCGGTAGAGTGCTTCCGCCACCGGTTTCCTCCGGACCGTATCGACAACCAACCGCATTTTTCTCGGCGAAATCCTTAAATATTTAATAATCGCTTTTGCCTGCATGCTCATTCACCCGCCGTTAAGTTTTTGCGCCCGCGGCCACTGCCTTGGCCTTGTCCTGACTCGTGCTGTGTTTCTTGAAAAGCCTCGTCGGAGCGAACTCCCCGAGTTTGTGTCCGACCATATTTTCCGTCACGAAGACCGGGAGAAACTTCTGCCCGTTATGAATCAAGAAATTCAAGCCTACAAATTCCGGGGTAATGGTCGACCTCCTGGACCAGGTTTTAATCGGCTTCCGATCTTTCGTCTGAATCGCCTTCTGAACTTTTTCCAAAACATGGTCATCGACAAACGGCCCTTTTTTAGAAGATCTTCCCATGGTTTTACCGCCTCCGGTCTTTCACGACATATTTATTCGAGGACTTGTTCCGCTTCCGCGTTTTCAGCCCTTTTGTAATCTTACCCCACGGCGAACAGGGATGCCGCCCGCCGGAACTCTTTCCTTCTCCGCCTCCCAGCGGATGATCCACGGGATTCATCGCGACACCGCGGCTCTGCGGCCTAACCCCAAGCCAGCGCACCCGCCCCGCTTTGCCGTACGCAACATTTTCATGATCAATGTTTGAAACCTGCCCGACCGTCGCGCTGCATTCCAAGCGGACCATTCTCACTTCGCCGGAAGGAAGCTTGATGTGCGCAAATTCGTTTTCCTTGGACAAAATTTGAGCAATCCCGCCCGCAGAACGGACCATTACGCCGCCCTGGCCCGGCTTCAGTTCAATATTGTGAACCGGAGTCCCGGGCGGAATGCTCTTAAGCGGGAGATGATTACCGATTTTGATTTCAGCATTCGCGCCGCTCATCAGCCGGTCCCCCACCTTCAGCCCGTCCGGAGACAAAATATAGGATTTCTCGCCGTCCTGATATTCAATCAAAGCGATCCGGGCCGACCGGTTCGGATCGTATTCGATCGTCTTCACCAAAGCTTCGACACCGATTTTCTTCCTGGCGAAATCAACAATTCTCAAACGCCGCTTGTGCCCCGCTCCCCGGTGCCGGCTCGTCACATGGCCGTGATTATTCCGCCCCCCCTTGCCTTTTTTAATCTCGGTCAGAGGTTTATAAGGCTCCTGCCGGGTAATCTCCTTGAAATCGGGAACGTTCGAAAAACGTCTCGTTGGCGTAACCGGCTTATACTTGATCAATCCCATGTTTTTTCCTTAATTCCTTACGGCGTAAATTTAATTTCCTGGCCTTTTTTTAAAGTCACCACGGCCTTTTTCCAATCCGGGGCATAGCCGGGCTGATACCGCACCCGTTTTAGCTTTCCGGCAATATTGAGCGTATTGACCGAAATGACTTTGACACTGAAGGCTTTTTCAACGGCTTCCCGGATATCCTGCTTGGTCGCTTTCGGATGCACTCGGAAAAAGTATTTCTTTTCCTTAGCCTGCTTAGGGTCTTTGCTCGCCCCCGCTTCCATTTCCAAAGCCCCCGAGAATCGAGTGCTTTTTTCCGTGACTAGCGGATATGAAATAATATCGAAATAATTCATGACGTCACCTGTTCCGAGTCTTTCCCCGCCGGTTTTTTCGACTCCGCCCCCGAAGCAATTCGATTGCACAGCTCTGAAAACGCCCTTCGATCGATCAGAAGTTTCTTTTTCTGCATCAAATGATGGGCACTGACTTCACCGACCGGTTTCACGCGGAAAATCTCGCGTAAATTACCGGATGCGCGCTTAAGTTTCTCATCCAGAGCCAGAACTAGGCAAAGAGTTCTTTCGCTGTCTAACTTCAGCGCTTTAATCATCGAAAAAAGTTCTTTTGTCTTGGGTTGCTCCAGAGACACTTCTTCCGCGACCAAAATATTCTTTTCGCCGGCTTTGCGGCTCAGAGCGGAAATCAGCGCTTGCCGCTTTAATTCTTTCGGAATCGAAGCCGAATAATCCCTCGGGTGAGGACCGAAAATCGTTCCGCCGCCCCTCCACAGAGGAGAACGGGTACTTCCGGCCCGGGCGCGGCCAGTTCCCTTCTGCTTCCACGGTTTCTTTCCGCCGCCACGCACTTCTTTCCTTTCTTTCGTATCGTGAGTCCCCCGCCTTTGATTGGCTGCGTAAGCCTTAAGCACCATCGCAAGCAATTTCTCATTGACCCGCACGCCAAAAATCTCTTCGGGAAGCTCTAATTGTTCACCGGAGGGCTCTCCGTTTTTCTTGTAAACCGGGATTTTTAAATAATCCTTCGCAACTGCTTCCATCATCTTATTCCTTACCTTCCGCTTTCACTTCCTCGGACGTTCTGGAAGTTTCCTCTTTTTTCTCTTCGGAAGTCTCTTTTGCGGGCTTTTCTTCCACCGCAGGCTTCGAAACAATCTTCCAATCGTTCCGTTTTCCCCGCTTTAACGATTCAAAAATAACAACCAGCCCGTCTTCAACGCCGGGTACGGCACCCCGAACCGCGATCAGATTATTCTCAACGTCAATCTTTGCAATCTTCAAATTCTGAACAGTCACCCGCTCTGCGCCCATATGTCCTGGGGCCCTTAACCCTTTAAAAACCCGCTTGGGATTGGAGCTCTGCCCGATGGATCCGGGAACGCGTCCAAACATCGAGCCGTGAGATTTGCCTCCGCCTTTGAACCCATGGCGTTTCACAACACCCTGGAATCCTTTTCCGATCGAAGTTCCCTCCAAATCCACGTAATCACCGACCTCAAAATTGTCTGCGCGGACCTCATCGCCGATCTTTAACTGTCCGGCTTTTTCCGTCCGGATTTCGCGAAGATACTGTTTCGGCTTCAAATTAAGCTTTTTAAAATACCCCCGCTCGCACTGATTCGCCACCTTCTCTTTCTTTTCGCCGAACGCAAGCTGAACCGCGCTGTACTGATCCCGCTCCTTACTTCGGACCGCCGTCACCACGCAGGGGCCGACTTCAAGCACCGTCACTGGAATGCAGATGCCCTTGTCATCAAAAATCTGCGTCATCCCTATCTTTTTTCCGAGAAGTCCCAACATAATTTAAAACCTCAAAATGAGTAAAGTTCCCCCTGCATCTATTCACAGGAAGTTTTGCGGAATTCCAATCAAACGTTAAAGCTTGATCTCTACATCCACTCCTGCCGGAAGATCAAGCTTCATCAACGCATCCACGGTTCTTGCGGTAGGATCGATAATATCCAGAAGCCGTTTGTGCGTACGAATCTCAAACTGCTCCCGCGCTTTCTTATCGATCGTCGGACCTTTCAATACTGTGAATCGCTCGATTTTGGTGGGAAGCGGAATAGGCCCTGATACTTTGGCGCCCGTTCTCCGTGCGGTATTTACAATCTCCTGGACCGACTGGTCCAAAATCCTGTGATCATACGCTCGCAACTTAATTCTTACCTTCTCATGAACTGCCGTCATATCCCCCACACTTCCCAATTCATTTTCGTATTACCGGAATGCCAAAGACCGACACATTCCACTGCGTCAAATTATTCTAAACTGCGTTAACCGAAAAATTATTCAACCACTTCGCTGACGACTCCCGCTCCGACCGTCTTGCCGCCCTCGCGA
>ERZ795044.1764-NODE-1764-length-19380-cov-15.070065_pt1 | contig 19380 bp, 18 predicted proteins | sample MGYA00375128_ERZ795044 | MGnify/ENA primary metagenome ERZ795044 (study PRJEB30173, sample SAMN05720213) | anaerobic digester metagenome | isolation source: active sludge of municipal wastewater-treating anaerobic digesters | place: USA | collected 2014-12-22 ... | reverse complement strand
TACGCCGGCAACATCCTCGGCGACGAAACCATCGAAGTCGGCTCCCGCATCCCGCAGGAGCTCATCGACGACCTCGAGCGCGATCCGCGCGGCAATCTGCGGCTCAAGTTCCGCATGAGCAAGGATGGCACGCTGTTCGGCTGGGATATCCAGCGCCGGCCGGGCTACGATCCGAACCTGCGCGACCCGCAAGGCCGGGACATCCACTTTCCCGCCGTCCACTCCTTCGCCGGGGGCGATTTCCGTGAGGCCGAAATCGTCAACGGCAAGGTCGTGCGCAAGGGCTGGTACATCGAGCGCCGCACCGGCCGAAAGGTCGAGACGGACTATTGACGCGCGCGCGGTGAAGGCGCACGGGACCGACTGCACCGTCCCGCGCGGACTCACGCCGCCTGACGTCGCGCCGCCGCGCGGGTGCTCACCAGGATGCCGCCCACGATCAGCAGGAAGGCGATGCCGTGGTAGGGGCGCGGCCATTCACCGATGACGGCGGCGGAGAACACCGCGGCGAAGAGCGGGGTGAGGTTGTAGAAGATGGCCGCGGTGGCCGGGCCGGCCTCGGCCACCGCCACGCCCCAGGAGCGGTAGGCGATGATCGAGGGGCCGACGGCGATATAGACGATGGCCGCGACCAGGCCCCACGACCACTGCGTGGGCCCGGACGGGAACACGACGTCGCCCGCCGCGGCGGCGGCCACCGCCCACAGCACGCCGAAGACGCACTGGGCGACCAGGAACTCGGCCCAGTTCCACTTCGGCCGCGCCTCGCCCGCCATGTGCGCGGGCGGGCGCGCGAGCAGCCAGCTGTAGCCGGTCCAGCCGAGCATGGCGAGCAGCATGAGCAGGTCGCCCTCGACGAACTCGATGCGCGCGATCGCGGCCGGGTCGCCGCGCGACAGCACCAGCGCCACCCCGACCAGGGAGAGCAGCGCGCCGAAGACCTGCACCGGGCGCGGGATGACGCGGTAGAACACGGCGCCGATCAGCATCATCCACACCGGCGCGCTGGAGGCGATCAGGGTGACGTTGAGCGGCGTGCTGGTGCGCAGCGCCATGTACTGCAGCGCGTTGTACGCGCCCACGCCGATCAGCCCGAGCACCGCGAGGTGGGCCCAGCGCGCGCGGATCTGCGCACGTGCCGCCGGCGTGCCGAGCGCGCGCCAGCCGAGCGGCAGCAGCAGCACGAAAGCGAGCATCCAGCGCACCGCGTTGAGCCAGAGCGGGTCCATGCTGCCGATGGCGAGGCGGCCGACGACCGCATTGCCCGCCCACAGCAGGGGCGGCAGGACGAGGAAGAAGACGAGTCGGGGAGTCAGGTGCATTTGGGGGGTCGATCTTTATTGTTTTGCGGGCAGCGTGGAGGCTGCCCGCACGCGAGGCCGCAACCTTAGCGGTTTTCCGGCAGGCCTGGCCAGTCCGCCGCGCCGAGCGCGAACTTGTAGGCGAAGCCGCTCCAGGACTCGCCCCGGCGCAGGGCGTCGATGAAGCCGGCGCGATCGGTGATCCAGCTCCCGCCCACCACGGTGACACCGCGCGCGAACAGCGGATCGGGCAGGCAGCCGGCGCTCGGGCCGATCAGCACGATGCGCCGCGCATTGCGGCAATGCGCGAGCATGTCGTCCACCGTGTGGTTGAGCAGGATGGTGCTGGTCGACAGCACCTTGTTGCAGTCTTCCAGCGCCGCGGCGTCGAGGGTGACGCGGTAGCCGTCGTAGTGGCCGGCATAGTCGGGGTTCAGCTCGATCACGGTGAGCTGCGCGCCGGCAGCGGTGACCTGCTTCAGCAGCGGGGTGAACAACCCCACCATGCCGACGTGGTCGCCCGCCTGCGGGTCGATGCCGCCGATCGAGTCGGTGGCGCGCGGCGGCGCGAAGCCGATGCGCTCCATCACCGTGCGCGACAGCGCGTTGGCCGCGGCGAAGCCGAGCGTGCGGCGGATCTCCGCGTCGCCCCCCGCGCCGGCGGCGGGCGCGGCGAACTCGCGCGCGAGCTGCAGCGCGTCCATGCCGACGATGGTGTGCGGGTCGTCGGAGGCGGCGAGCCGCGGGAGGATGCCGCCGAGCAGCACATAGGAGAGGCCGAGCGCGCCGTCGTCGAGCTCGAGCGCGCAGAACTCGCCGTTCTTCGATGCGGCCGCCTCCGGCGGCGGCAGGTGCAGGGCGCGCACGCGCGGGATCGGGCAGCCGGCGGTGGCGCGTTCGAGTTCGGCGATCAGGTCGGTGGCGAAGCTCATGATGGACAGCGGCGCAAGGCCGGGCGGTGGGGTCGGGCGAGCCTACCACGACGGCACGCCCCTGCAGGAGCGCCGCAAGGCGCGAATCCGGCCGCGGGAACGAGACGCGCGGGGATTGCCCGAAGGCCGACGTTCGCGGCGTGCGCCGCTCCTACAACCGGTCGCCGCGGTGGCGGCCGGCACGGATGGCAGCGGCAGCCGCCTCGGGTGTGACGGTGGCGGCACGGTTCTCGGGGGTGCGCAGGGCACCGGGGAAATAGTCCGCGGTGAGGTGGCTGGAATGCACCGGCGAGCCACCGCCGGCAGCAAGGGTCGGGGCGTTCGCGCCGGCGCCATCGCCACGCCGCTTGTCCGCGTCGGCCCCACCCGGCTTGTCCGTACCGCCTCCATAGCGCCGCCAGTCGCGCACCCAGTGGATGTCGTCGGCGAGTTCGAGCAGGCCGATGGTCTCGCGGTCGCCGATCAGGATGCCCTGCACGCGCAGGCCGCGCTCGCGGCGGGCGGCCTCGACGCGGGCGGCGAGCGCCGGGGTGGCGCCGAATTCGCCATCGGACGCGATCAGCAGGTCCGCGAGCTGCCAGCCGGCTTCGTCGAGGCGGGCGAGCGCACGCTCGAGCGGGGCGCAGATGTCGGTGCCGCCGCCGAAGCCCTGGCCGAGGAAGCGGGCGAGCCGGCCGACGCCATCGACATCGACGCCGAGCTCCATCTCGACCACCTCGTCGGGCCCGCCGAAGGCATACACCCGGCAGGCGCGGCGCCGGGCGTGAGCGCAGCGCACCGCCTCCAGCACGACCGCCTTGGCCACCGCCTCGGCGCCCCCCTGCATCGATCCCGAGGTATCCACGCACACCAGCATCGGCCCCTGCTCCAGGCGCCGTGCCGGCGCGGGGCGCTGGCTGGGGCGCAGCACCGGCGCCGGGCGCAGGCAGTCCTCCTGCAGGTGGTCGTCGTCCTCGTAGGCGAGCAGCGTGCGCTCGGCGCGGCGCGCATGCCAGACCAAGCGCAGGCGCGGATGGCCGAGCAGCGTCGCCTCGGCCGGCAGCATGCGCGCGATCCGGCCCGAGCGCTGCACGCCGCGCGTTTCGCCGGGCAGGTCGGGCACCCGCACCCGGTGCGAGACGCTGCGCTGTATCTCGGTGTGCTCGACCACGGCGTGCAATGCCCGGCTGGATTCGGCGTCCTCGTCGGTGGGGCAGGCGCGGCCGAGTGCGCGCAGGATGCGGGCGAGCTCGGGCAGGCCCTCGATCAGCGCGCGGATGCGCAGCACCTCGCGCCAGTCCGTGCTGCGCAGCAGGCCGCGCAGCGCATCCCAGCGGGCGTTGTCGAGCAGATCGCCGAGATCCCCGAAGGCGCCGACCAGCTCGTCGATCTCGCCGCAGCGCTCGGCCCAGTCGGCAGCGAAGGAATCGAGCGCCCTCGCCTGCGCCGCGGCCTCGGTATCGCCGCGGTCGCGGTAGTCGACGATCAGGTCGAGGTGGAAGAGCAGGCCTTGCAGCACGGTATCGACCAGCGCGGGCTGGTCTGCACAGTAGGCGGGCAAGCCCAGGCCCCGGAAGACCTCGCGCACGGCCTCCTGCACCTCCGCCTCGGGCCAGGCCGCGCAAGACCCGGGCAGGCCGCCGGCGAGCAGCGCAGCCCGCCAGGCTTCGAGCGCGGCGAGACGGCCCGCGAGTTCGCCGCCGGAGTGGGTCATGCCACCGAGCCAGAGCGGACGCGGCAGGCGATCGAGCGGCGCGAGCACGGCTTCGAGCGCCTCGAAGAGCCGGGGGACGGGTGGAGCCTCGGCGGCCCGGGCGCGGTCCGGCGGCAGCGGCGCGGGCGCGCTGTCGGCCGCCGCGGAGGCCGATTGCTGCGCGACGGCGGGCGCCACGCCGGAACCTGCATCGCCGGTCGCCATCACCCCCTCCTCACTCCGGCAGCGGGTCGTGCTCGACCGGCGCGGGCGCCGCGCCTGCCTGCTCCAGCCGCGGCAACGCCTCGAAGCCGGCACGCGCGCTGCGGGCGCGGGCCTCGAGCCCGGCCAGTACCGCATCCACCGCGTCCAGCCCGGAACGCGCGCAGGCGACGAAGGCAGGGTCCGCCCACAGCGCCTGGTCCGCCCATGCCTCGAGCGTCGCACGCTGCGCGCCGAGTTCGCCGCGATACGCCGCCAGGCGCGCGAGCACGCCGTCGAGCTGGGCCGTGCGCGCACCGATGTGCAGGCTGCCATAGCGCCGCATGCGCGCGGCGCTCATGCGCAGCGCCGCCGCCCCGCCCTTGGCGTCGCCGATCGAGCCGGCGAGCTCGCCGGCCTGCGTCGCCACCGGGTCGATCGCCGAGAAGCGCAAGCGCCCACGCTCGTCGTAGTCGAGATCCCGAGCCTCGCGCTCGGTGGCGAGCTGAGCCTCGAAGGCCTCCACCACCCGCGTGATGCGCGGCGGCGACCAGACCTCGCGGATCCCCAGACGCGCCGCCAGCCAGTCCGCCACCGCCAGCCGCGTGGGCTCGTCGGCAGCGACGCAACACGGCGCCAGGCCCAGATCCCACTCGCTCGCCGCCGCCCTGCCCTCGCTCGCCGCGGCCACGCGCAGCAGGTGGGCGAGCTTGACCCAGCGCCGGTCGGATACATACACCCCACGCCCCGCCAGCCAGGCCCGCAGCTCGCCGAGGCGGTCGAGCACCGCCGCAGGCAGTGCGCAAGCGGCGGCAGCCTGCGCCAGCGCCGCGCGGTCGGCCTCGTCGAGCTGCAGTCCGGAAGGCGGCGCGAGTACCTCGGGCGACCCCGGGCGATCCTCGCCGAGCAGCCACCGAAACCCCTCCGCGCTCACCGGTGCCACGGTCAGGCGCAGCAGGAAGCGGTCGAAGAAGGCCTCCGCCACCTCGTCCTCGGGGACCTGGTTGGTCGCCCCCACCACGCTGATCAGCGGACAGCGCAGGCGGCCCGCGCCGTTGTCGAACTCGCGCTCGTTGAGGAGTGTCAGCAGCGCGTTGAGGATCGCGCTGTTGGCCTTGAAGACCTCGTCGATGAAGGCCACCGCCGCATCGGGCAGGAAGCCCGCCACGTGGCGCTCGTAGCGGTCTTCCTCGAGCGCGCGGATCGACAGCGGGCCGAAGAGCTCCTCCGGCACGGTGAAGCGGGTGAGCAGGCGCTCGAAATAGCGCGCATCGCGAAAGGCCAGGTGGATGCGGCGCGCGAGCGCGCTCTTGGCCGTGCCGGGCGGCCCGATCAGCAGCGAGTGTTCGCCCGCGAGCGCGGCGAGCAGGCTCGCGCGCAGCACCTGCCGGCGTTCGACCAGGCCCGCCTCGAGCACGGCGAGCAAGCCGGCGAGCCGCTCGCGCAGCGGCGCGCGCGCACTCGCCATCAGGCGCTGGGGCCGTGCGCCGCGCCGTAGGCGTGGGCCTTGAGGGTCTCGAGGTCGATCACGCGCAGCGCCGCCTCGTGGGTGGCCTCGAGGATCACCGGCGGCGCCACGCCCGCCTCGAGCGCCTCCTTCCAGCGCAGCGCGCACAGGCACCAGCGGTCGCCCGGCTTCAACCCGGCGAAGCGGTACTCCGGTCGCGGCGTCGACAGGTCGTTGCCCGCCCGTCGCGAGAACTCGAGGAAGGCCGCATCGACCTTCACGCAGACGACGTGGCGCCCGAGGTCGTCCTGCCCGGTCTCGCAGCATCCGGTGCGGTAGAAACCGGTCAGGGGGGAGTAGCTGCAGGCGAGCAAGGCTCCGCCCAGCACGTTCTTCGAGGTGTTCATGGTCGGCGATCCGGAAGTCTTTCGTAGCGGCATCGGCGAACGCCCGCGGCGCCCGCGGCCCACCGCGTCCGGATCATTGTAGCGGCCCGTCCCGTGCGCGGAACACCCCCGCCGGGTCGAGGCCCGCATCCTTGAAATTCCTTTCGCATCGCCACGTCAGACTGCCATAATTCTGGTACTTTTAACTTTTCCCTCGAATCGCAGACGCCCATGGCTGGAAAGTCCGACTCCAATTCCGAGTTCATCAGCACAGCCCAGGCAGCACGCCAGCTCGGCCTGTCGCTCGGTGCGGTGCAGCAAATGGTCGAAAGCGGAACGCTGGCAGGCTGGAAGACCGCCGGCGGCCACCGCCGCATCCGCCAGGACTCTGTCGACGCCCTGCTCGCGCATGCGCGCTCGCCCTCGGCACCGATGCGCAGCAACCGTGAGCGCCTGCGCGTGATGGTGGTCGAGGACGACCGACTGCTGCAGAACATCTACCGCGAGACCTTCCTTACCTGGAGCCTGCCGCTCGACGTGCACCTGATGGAGCACGGCCTCGATGCGCTCGTCGAGGTCGGCCGCGAGCCGCCCGACCTGCTCATCGCCGACCTGCGCATCCCGGGCATCGACGGCTTCGAGATGATCCGCCGCCTGCGCGACAACCCCCTGTCGAGCGACATCGCCATCGTCGTGGTGTCCGCGCTCGGTCCCAAGGAGATCGCCGCGGCGGGTGGACTGCCGGAGGACATCACCGTCTATCGCAAGCCCATTCCCTTCCACGAGCTGCACGGCTACGTCCAGGCGATGATCTCGATGCGCCGCCGCGCTCGCCACCCGGGCTGAGCGCCGCCTGCCCCGCGAGCCTGCTCGATGGAGACCCCTCGCGCGATCCGCGGGATGAGCCTGCGCGCCAAGCTGATCGCGATCTTCATCGCGATCAAGGTGGTGCCGCTGGTGCTGCTCGCGGTGTTCGCCTGGAAGGCGGCGCACGATCTGGGCCGGCTCGTCACCGAGCGCGCGATCACCATGTCCGACGTGATGCGCGACACCCAGATGCGCACCGGCCAGACCGCGATCGACGACGCCATCGACGCACTCGACGACCGCTCGCGCGAGGCCATCGAAACGCTCACCACCGCCACCGCGCGCAGCATCGCGCAGTTCCTCCACGAGCGCGACGGCGACATCCGCGCGGCCGCCAGCCTGCCCGCGGACGCGGCCGCCTACCGCAGCTTCGTCGACACCCGTGTGCGCAACATCGAGGAGCACGGGCCCTACGCGCTCGACGCCGAGGGCGAGCGCTGGGTCGAGCGCGACCCGCAGCCGCGCGAGCTCGCGTTGGTGCGCGCGCCGCTGCCCGACAACTCCAACAGCTTCCATTACCGCGCACCCGACACCCACATGCGCGGCACCCCGCGCCCGCTCTTCCTCGAGATCACCTTCATCGACCGCGACGGCCACGAGCGCATCAAGGCGCTGAGCGAGACCGGCCGCCAGGTCCTCGACCCCGGCCTGCGCGACATCACCCGGCGCGAGAACACCTTCGTGCGCGCCGAGACCTACTGGCCGGCACTGAAGGCCCTGCGCCCCGGCGAGATCCACGTCTCGCGCGTGATCGGCGCCCAGGTGCGCACGCACTGGATCGGCGACTACACCCCCACTCGCGCGCAAGCCCTCGGCAAACCCTTCGCCCCCGAGGACTCCGGCTACGCCGGACTGGAGAACCCGGTCGGCAAGCGCTTCCGGGGATTGATCCGGTGGGCGGCCCCGGTGCTGCGCCAGGACAGGATCATCGGCTACGTCACGCTGGCGCTCGACCACGCCCACCTGATGGCCTTCACCGACACCCTGCGGCCCACGCCCGAACGCTTCGCCCCGATCGCCGACCCCGCCTCGGGCAACTACGCCTTCATCTGGGACGACGAAGGCCACAACATCTCGCACGCGCGCGACTACTTCATCCACGGCTACGACCCTGCCACCGGCGAGCGCAGCGTGCCCTGGCTCGACCGCGAGCTCTACGAAGCCTGGCGCAGCAGCGGACGGTCCTGGCCGACCTTCTCCGCCGCCCTGACGCCTTATCAGGACCAGCGCCTCACCCGGGAGCCCCACCCCGAATCCACCGCCTCGGGCCTGGTCGCGCTCGACTGCCGCTACCTCGACTTCTCGCCGCAATGCCAGGGCTGGCACGACATGACCGAGCACGGCGGCTCGGGCTCCTTCACCATCCTGTTCTCGGGGCTGCGCAAGCTCACCACGGTTGCCACCATCCCCTACTACACCGGCCAGTACGGCAGGACGCCGCGCGGCTTCGGCTACGTCACCATCGGCGCCAATGTCGACGACTTCCACCGCGCGGCCACCGAATCGGGCCAGCGCATCGGCAAGATGATCGGCGAGGCCGACGCGCTCACCCAGCACGAGCGCGACACCCTGGTCGGCGACATCGCAGACCAGCTGCGCGGGACCACCACCCGCCTGGCCGCCTCCACGCTCGCGATGGTGCTCGCGGTGATCCTGATCGCGATCTGGATGGCCGGACTGCTCTCGCGCCGGATCACCCACGTGGTCGATGGCATCCACCGCTTCGAGCAGGGCGACCTCGACCAGCGCCTGGCCGCCGCGGGCGGCGACGAGCTCGCCGAACTGGCCCGCGCCTTCAACCGCATGGCCGACACCGTGCAACGCTCGATCCGCAGCCTGGAGGATGCCCGCCACACCGCCGAGCAGGCCAACCGCATGAAGAGCGAGTTCCTCGCCAACATGTCGCACGAGCTGCGCACCCCGCTCAACGGCGTGATCGGCTTCGCCGAGCTGCTCAGCATGGAGCTCGAGGACCCCGAGCAGCGCGAGTGCGCGACCACCATCCACGACAGCGCCCGCCACCTGCTCGCGGTGGTCAACGACGTGCTCGACCTCGCCAAGGTCGAGGCCAACCGGCTCACCCTCGTCGCGCAGACGATCGACCTCGTCCCCCTGGTCGCCTCGGTGGCCGCGCTGCACAAGGTGAACGCCGAAGCCAAGGGCGTGGACCTGCGGCTGGATCTGCCCGCCCATCCGTGCATCGTGGACGCGGACCCGGTGCGCCTGCGCCAGATCATCGAGAACCTGCTGTCGAACGCGGTGAAGTTCACCCGCGAAGGCCATATCCTCGTCGGCCTCGCCGCCGCCGCGGACGAGATCTCGATCCGCATCGCCGACACCGGCTGCGGCATCGCTCGCGACGAGCAGGAGCGCGTCTTCGCACCCTTCTACCAGGCCGCATCCTTCCTCAACCGCGGGCACGGCGGCACCGGCCTCGGACTCACCCTGTCGCGTCGGCTCGCCCACCGGATGGGCGGCACGATCGATCTCGACTCCGTCCCCGGCAAGGGATCCACCTTCACCCTGCGCCTCCCGCGCCACTTCACCGCCCCCGCGGGCGGTCCTCCATCATGAACAAGCTCGCCTTCATCATCGACGACAGCGCGGTCAACGTCGCGGTCGCCCGCCTGCTGCTGCGCCGGCTGGGTTGGGTCGTGGAGGATTTCGACAGCGCCATCCCGATGCTCGCGCGCCTCGCCGAGGTGCAGCCCGTCTTCATGCTGCTCGACATCTCCATGCCCGACCTCGGCGGCGAGGAAGCCTGCAGGAGAATCCGCGCCAATGCCGCCTGGAACGGCGTCCGCGTCATCGCCTACACCGCCCACGCGATGGAGACCGAGCGCCAGCGCTACCTCGCGGGCGGCTTCGACGCCGTCATCACCAAGCCGATCACGATCGGCGGGCTGCACGCCGCAGTGGGCCACGCACCGAACGACTGAGCTGCGAGACCGACATGCCCCCCCACACACCCGAATCCACCTCCCACTTCGACCTCGCCGCCCTGCGCAGCGACATGTCCGAGAGCCGCGCCGCCGTGCGCGTCGTGCTGGAGACCTTCGCCCCCTGGCTGACCGACACCCGCCAGCAGCTGCGCGCGGCCATCGAGAGCGCTGAAGCCGAGCCATTGGGTCGCGTGGCCCACCGCCTGCGCGGCGCCCTCGCGCAGCTGCGCGCCGCGCCGGCGGTGGCCCTGGTGAAGAAGCTCGAGGCGCACTGCAAGGCAAATCCCGAAGCCTGCCTCTCGCGGGACCATGCCTTGCTCGCCGAACTCGACGCCGAACTCGATGCCCTCGCCGCGGAAGTCGCAGCACAGCTCGAAGCGCTGCGGCGGTGAGGAGTACCGATTCCGGGCGGGCAGCGCCCAGCGCCCCGCGCACAAAAAGCGCTTTCTAATCCGCGCCCCTGCGGCTATAATGCCGCGCTTCACCGGACAGGTGGATGAGTGGTTTAAGTCGCACGCCTGGAAAGCGTGTTTGGGATAATATCCCAACGCGGGTTCGAATCCCGCCCTGTCCGCCAGAACACCTGCAATCAAGCGCCTTTCGGGGCGCTTTTTTGTTGCGCCACACGATTCAACCCTCGTCCCGAAGACCCTCGAGCGGGCATCGCCTGTTCGCGGCGGTGCAGGTTCGCCCGCATACGGCACCGTCGCCTTGCGCGCACCGGGTTGCCGAACTTTCCCCCCTCCCGCTCAGCGCGCCGGGCTGCTGAGCGAGGCGGCGATGAACCCGTCGATCGACGTCATCGCAAGGGCGAAGACCGGATGGATGAGGGACGGTCCCGGCGAAACTCCGGCGCGAGCTGACGCCCCATGTGATCGGCCCCCGATCGCAAGTTCCGCCATCCATGAACCGCTCAGGCGAGCCCTGCCCCCTGGAGGACCGGCTTCCAGCGTTCCTTGGCGATCTTCCTGAAGCCCTTGCCCTTCGGGTGCAACTCGTTCGCCCAATCCTCTTCCGCGAGCGTACCCCGGCTGTCGACGATCCGCAGATGCGCCGGATCGCCCATCGCGATGCGCCCGAGCATGGCGTGGAACGCATCGATGAGATAGCGCACGCAGTCACGCTGGAGCGCTTCCGGCACGCCCGCGTCGACCAGCGCCGGCTTGAGCCAGCCGGCCTTGCCCGCGACGCCGCGACCATCGGGAATCGCATAGTCATACGAGTGCATCAGGATCAGGCAGTCGAGCGAGGTATGGGTGTAGATCAGGCCGATCAGGCGCCGGTAATGATCGTCCATGCGCTCCAGGAACTGACCGAGCCCGCCGTCCCCGCTGCGGAAGCAGTCGGCAGCCGACTGCGCGCCGCTGCAGTCCAAGGCGAGCAGGGGCCGCATGTCGTTGAACCCCGCGAAGTCGTTGCCGCCACCGCTGATGAACACCGCCGACAGGCTGCTGCCATATCGACGCAGCGCACCGGTGATCCGGTCCTTGTACTTGCCATCGACGTAGTCGAAGGCCTCCGCCCCGTTCATTCCCTGCGCGAGGATGGTGTGCTCCTTCTTCTCGACGATCGGTCCGAGGTAGCTGATCAGGCTGCCTCCGGGAAAGGGATACCAGAACCAGGAATCTCCGATCGCCAGGATGCTCGGCATCACCAGCGCCCGCTGCATCGCGGCTTCATCCCAGTATGCGGCCATGTCGCGCTCCTCTCGAGAAGATCCATCCGTCCTCGCCGGGAAGCAGCTTCGCATATCCCGACCACCATCGACGCCATCCGCTTTCAATCAAGGTGACAGGTGAGCAGATGTCAAGACACGCGGACGGACGTGTCCGAGGGAACACCGCAGCCTTCGAAGCTCCGCTGGATCGTCGAGGGCGCAGCGTTCGACCGGCGCCAGCTAGGTGTTCGACGCACTCGACTCCGCCGCTCCACCCCCCAGCGCCCGATAGAGCTGCACCACCGCCTGCTGCGCACCACGCGTGGCCTGCGCGAGGCCGAGCTCGCTGTCGAAGAGCTGGCGCTCGGCGTCGATGACCTCGAAGTAGCTGGAGATGCCGGCGAGGTAGCGCGCCTTGCTCACGCGCAGGCGCTCGCGATTGGCGTGCACGAGGCGGCGCGTGGCCGCGCGCTGCTCGGTGAGGCGCTCGAAGGCGACGAGCGCGTCGGCGACCTCGCGGAAGGCTTGACGGATCGTCGCCTTGTACTGCTCGACCAGGATGCGCTGCTGCGCCTCGGCCACCTCCACGCCGGCCTGCAGGCGGCCGCCGTCGAAGAGCGGCAGGCCGAGCGTCGGCTGCAGCGACCAGGCGTAGCGGTCGCTGTCGAAGAGCCGGCCCAGGTCGGTGCTGGCGAAGCCGAGCAGGGTGGTGAGCGTGATGCGCGGCAGGAAGGCCTTGCGGGCCGCCTCCACGCTGGCGCCGGCGGCGCGCAGGTTCTGCTCGGCGGCGCGAATATCCGGGCGGCGCTGCAGCAGCTCCGCAGGCAGGCCGGCTTCGAGCCGGGCGGGCGTACGCAGCTCGTCGAGCCGGGCGCTGCGCGCGATCGGGCCGGGGTTGCGGCCGAGCAGGATGGCGAGCGCGTTCTCCGTCTGCGCGATGCGGCGCGCCTGGTCGGCGAGCGCCTGCTCGGATCCAGCCAGCAGGGATTCGGCCTGGCGCACGTCGAGGATGGACGACACCCCCTCGTCGAAGCGCGCGCGCGTCAGCCGCAGCGCCTTGCGCCGACCGTCGAGCGTGCGGCGGGTGATCTCGTGCTGGGCGTCGAGATCGAGCAGGTCCAGGTAGAGCGAGGAGACCTGCGCGACCAGGCTGGTGCGCACACCGTCGGCGAGCGCGGCGCTGGCGAGCACCTCCCGACGCGCGGCCTCGCTGCGGGCGGCGAGGCGGCCCCACAGGTCGATCTCCCAGGCCGGCATCGACAGCCCGACCACGGCGTTCTCCCCGATGCGGTTCGCGCGTGGATCGAAGCCGGGCATGCGCTCGCGTGCCACGGATGCGGCGGCATCGACGCCCGGAAACAGCGCCGCACGCTCGACGCCGTACTGGGCGCGGGCGAGCTCGATGCGCTCGATCGCGATGCGCAGGTCGGCGTTGGCGGCGAGCGCCTCCTCGATCAGCGCGTGCAGTTCGGGCGCGGGCAGGATCTCCCTCCACGGCTGCACGCCCAGGCTCGCGGCGGCCTCCGCCTGCGCCACCTCGGCCTGCCGCGGCCAGCTTGCGGGCACAGGCACGTCCGGCCGCACGAAGGCGGCTGGCTGGCATGCCGCCAGCAGCAGTGCGAGCGCGGGCAGCAGGGCGGACCGCGGGCACCCGGGCAGCGACGCGCGTCTCATCGCCCCGCCTCCGCCTCGTCGCCGCGGATGCGGAAGAAGCTTGCGTACAGCAGCGGCACCACCACCAGGGTGAGTCCGGTGGCGAAGATGAGGCCGAACATGATGGTCACCGCCATGCTGCGGAAGAAGGGATCGACCAGCAGCGGCGCCACCCCCAGCACCGTCGTGACCGCGCCGAGGAAGACCGGGCGTGCCCGGCTGGCCGACGCGTCGAGCAGCGCGAGCAGGCGCGGCTTGCCCTCCCGGATCTCGACGTCGATCTGGTCCACCAGCACGATCGCGTTCTTGATCAGCATGCCGGTGAGGCTCAGGAAGCCGAGGATGGCCATGAACTCGAAGGGCGCCTGGAACAGCAGCAGCCCGATCGCCACCCCCACCACCGCCAGCGGCACGGTGAGCCAGATCACCGCGGTCTGGCGCAGGCCATTGAACATCACGATCACCGCCACCACCATCGCCGCGAAGCCGAAGGGCGCCGCCGCGGCCAGGCCGGCGTTGGCCTCGACCGAGGCCTTGTGCTCGCCGTGCCACTCCAGGACATAGCCCGGCGGCAGCGTGATGGCCTCGATCTGCGGGCGCAGGCGCTCGAACAGCGGCGCGGACAGCTGCCCTGCGGGCGGGTCGCACTGCGCCTTGATGGTCGGGAAGCGGTTCTCGCGCCGGATCAGCGCGTCCTCCCACACCGTGTCGACGCGCTCGACGAACTGGCTCACCGGCACGTACTTGCCGGCGGTCGCACTGAAGACCTGGGCGTTGCCGAGATCCTCGACGCCGCCGCGCTCGTCCGCCGGCGCGCGCGCCAGGATGGGGATCAGACGCTCCTTGTCGCGATACACGCCGATCTGCTGGCCGACGTAGTTGCGCTCCAGCGCGGCGGCGATGTCCGAGGGCAGCACGCCGGCGCGCTGCGCGGCCTCGACCGAAAAGTGCGGGCGCACCACTGGCACCGCCTGGCGCCAGTCGTCCTGGATCGCCACCGCCCCGGGGTCGGCGGCCATGATCGCCTTGGCCTCTTCCGCCAGCCGGCGCAGCACCGCCGGGTCGGGGCCGCGGAAGGCGGCCTCGATCTTCTTGCCGCCGCCGCGGCCGAGCATGAACTTCCACACCTTGACGCTGGCCTGCGGGAAGGCGGCCTCGAGCTCGGGCTGCAGGCGCTCGATGAGGCCGGCGATGTCCTCGAAGCGCTCGACATCGACCAAGAGCTGGCCATAGGCCGGGTTGGGGTCTTCCGGGCTGTAGGTGAGCATGAAGCGCAGCCCGCCCTGGCCGATGAAGCTCGTCACATGGCTCACGCCCGGCGCCGCGCTCACCTTCGCCTCGGCCTCGGCGACCACGGCGGCAGTGGTTCGGATGTCGGTACCCTGCGGGAGCGCCAGGTCGACGACGAACTGCGGCCGCGCCGAATCGGGCATGAATCCCGGTGGCACGTGACCGAAGGCGAGCACGCCGGCGGCGAGCAACCCCAGCAGCACCACGCCGCTCGCCACGCGCCGGGCCAGCACGCCCTGCAGCAGGCGGCGATAGGCGCGCAGCAGGCCGCCCTCCCGCGCACCCGCCTCGACCTTCACCTTCAGGAAGGCGGCGCACAGCAGCGGCGTCAGCGTGATCGCGAACAGCCACGACAGCAGCATCGAGTACAGGATCACCCAGAACAGCGAGCCGGCGTACTCCCCCATGTCGGTGGGCGACAGGCCGATCGCGCTGAAGGCGAGGATGCCGACCACGGTGCCGCCGAGCAGCGGCCACACCGTCCCACGCACCACGGCACCCGCAGCCGGGCCCACCGCCTCGCCCTTCTGCATCCGCACCAGGATGCCGTCGGTGACCACGATCGCGTTGTCCACCAGCATGCCGAGCGCGATGATCAGCGCGCCGAGCGAGATGCGCTGCATGGCGATGCCGTCCATCCACATCGCGATCAGCGTGCCGGCCACGGTCAGCACCAGCACCGCGCCGATGATCAGCCCGCTGCGCAGGCCCATGAAGAGCAGCAGCACCACGACCACGATCGCCACTGCCGCCACCAGGTTGTCCACGAAGCCCGCCACCGCGGCGCGCACCGAATCGGACTGGAAGGAGACCACGTTCAGCTCCATGCCCACCGGACGCTGGCCTTCGAGCTCGGCGAGGCGGCGCTTGACCGCGTCGCCCATCTCCACCACGTTGCCGCCGAGCACGTTGGAGATGCCCAGTCCGATCGCCGCCTGGCCGTCGTGGCGCATCAGCACCGCGGGCGGGTCGACGTACTCGCGGCGGATCTCGGCGACATCGCGCAGACGCAGCAGGCCGCTCGCGGCGTCGCCCGCCACCACCAGCTCGCCGAGCGCCGCCACCGAGACCACGCCGTCCGCCGGCTGGATCTGCAGGCGCAGCGGGCCGGCATCGACCGCACCGGCGGGCGCGATCAGGTTCTGCGCGCGCAGCGAGGCGTAGATGCGCTCGAGCGGCACGCCGAGCTGCGCGGCGCGCGCGCTCGAGACCTCGACGTAGATCGCCTCCCTGCGCTCGCCCAGCAGCGCCACCCGCGCCACGCCCGGCACCAGCACCAGCTCGCGGCGCAGCAGGTCGACGTAGTCATAGAGCTGGCGCGGGCTGTAGCCCTCGCCGGTGACCGCGTAGAAGAGCGCGAAGACGTCGCCGAAGTCGCCCTTCACCACCGGCTCGGCCGCACCCGGCGGCAGCGCGCGCGCGGCCTCGGCGATCTTGCCGCGCAGCTTGTCCCACACCTGGTCGAGCTCGGCCTGAGTGCCCGAGAAGGCGAGCCTGGCCTCGACCTTCACCAGCGACTCGCCGGCGCGCGACACCGAGGTGACCTCCTCCACCTCCTGCATCTGCTGCACCGCGCCCTCGATGCGGTCGGTGATCTCCTCGGCCACCTGCGCCGGCGAGGCGCCCGGGTAGGCGGTGACGACCACCGCCTGGCGGATGACGAACTCCGGATCCTCGAAGCGGCCGAGGCGCTCGTAGGCCAGCCAGCCGCCCGCCAGCACCAGCAGCGTGGCCACCCAGGCGACGACGGACTTGCGGATCGTGTATTCGGCGATGTTCATGCGCGGACCCGGGGCTCAGCGGGACTCGAGCGGGCGGACCGCCATGCCTTCGCGCAGCGCGCCGACGCCCGCAGCGACGACGCGCTCGCCGGGCGCGAGCCCGGACTCCACGACGATGTCGGCGCCGACGATGGCGCCGGTACGCACCGGGCGGCGCGCGACCCGCTCGTCGTCGCCGACGACCCACACGCCCGGCCGGCCCTGCGCGTCGGCGGCCACGGCGGCGAGCGGGACGGTGATGGCGGCGTCCGCCGCGGGCGCCCCGCCGGCGTCCGCCGCCGGTTCCAGGCTCACCGCCATCCCCGGCAGCAGGTTGACGCCGGCAGGCACCGAGCGCACCGCGAGCACCACCGCATAGGTCTGCGTCAGCGCGTCGGCCTCGGCGGCGAAGGACTGCAGCTCGAGCCTCAGCACCTGCCCCGGCGCGGCGCGGTCGCCCTCCACGCTGCGCTCGCCCTCGAGAAATGCGACCGCAGCTTGCTGCGGCCGCATGCGGCGCACCAGACGCTCGGGCACATTCACCACGACCTCGAGCGCGCGCAGGTCCTGCAGCTCGGCGATCGGCTGCTTGGCCTGCACATTGGTGAAGGGCTCGATGCGGCGGCGGGTGATCACGCCCTCGAAAGGCGCCTTGATCGCAGTGTCGGCGAGATCGCGCTCGGCGGCGGCGAGGCTGGTGCGCGCGGCTTCGAGGCGGGCGCGGCGGTCGTCGACCTCGGCGCGGGCGACCGCCTGCTCGCTTTCCCACAGGCGCTGATAGCGCGCGAGATCGTTCCGCGCACGCTCGAACTCCGCACGCGCGGCGTCCAGACGCGAGCGGTAGATGCGGTCGTCAAGGCGCGCGACCACCTCCCCAGCCTTCACCCGCCGCCCCTCCTCCAGGCTGAAGGAGTCGACGAAGCCGGGCACGTCGAACGACAACTCGGCGCGCCTGGCTGCACGCACCCGCCCCGGCAGGCGCAAGGCCTCGTCCGCCGTGCGCCGTCCGACGGTGAGAATCGGCGCCGGACGCGTCGCCTCCACCGCCGCAACGGGCGCGGGCCGCTCGCTGCAGGCGGCCAACGACAGGCAAAGCAGCGCGGTAGTCAGCGCGAAAACTGATTTTTGAATGCGCATGAATTTCTTCTGGTCGGATGCGGGCGGTCGGGGCGCGGGTCGCGTGCGCACTGCCGGCGCGGCGCAGCCACCAGACGTGCTCATCGCGCAAGGCCCGTTTACACGACGCGTGCATGCGGGGCACGCACGACGCGGGACCGATCGTCAGTTGGGTCGGTCCAGTATCCGCTTGCGCAGCAGATCGTAGTCGCCGCGATCGATCGCACCCTCGTCGAGCGCGCGCTGCAGGTCGGCCAGCTCCTGCCCCTTCGAGATCGTCGTGGTGCCCTGCACCTTCACATAGGTGTCCCCGCCGCAGCTCGCCAACAGCAGGCAACCGAGGACGGCCAGCAAGGGATAAGCTTTCGTGCGCATGGTTCACTCCACGCTGTCGATCAGGCGTTCGCGCTGGCGCTCGTACTCGCGGTCCGAGAGGGCGCCCGCCTCGCGCGCACGCTTGAGGTCGATGAGCTGCTGGCCGATGGAGACGTCCACCGTAGGCCGTACGACTTCGTGGCCACCGCAACCCGTCAGCGACAAGCCGATCAGCCCGGCGAAGAGGGCAAGCCTGGTATTCATTGAAAGGATCCCATGAGCGTGGCGACAGGCACGACCGAAACCGGCCATGCGGGACGGGCGAAACCGATTTGCGCAGCTTAATCCGGCCCGCATGCCCCATGTCCGCGTTCGTCCCAAAATGGGCCAGGCCGACGCAACAGGCGCCCGCCTGCAGGCACTCGGCTGCGAACATCGCTTCGGCTGGCCGGCCACTGCCTACTTCGCCAGGGGGATCTGCTGGAGCACACGACTGCCGATCGACGCATCCATCGCCAGTTCAAGCTGATACAGCCGCAGCGTCTGGATGGGCGTGATCACCTCACCCGCCTTCCGGATCATGTGGTGGCGGGCGTCCACCCGGGCCTGCTCCAGCGCGAGCGAGCGTGCCAGCGAGGTGCGCGCCGTGGGGTCGTCGATCCAGCCCGCGTCGAGCTGCCTGGCGTACTCGGCAAGCGTGTCGATCTGACGGTCACGCAAGGCGACGATCTCGGCCAGGTAGGCGCGATAGATCGGCCAGAAGCGCTTCGCACCCTGCTCGTCGAGCTTCATGCTGGCGCTGACCTCGATCACGCGGCGCAGGTCCACATCCTGGAACTGCTCGCGGATCAGACCGAGGGTCGCGTCCTCCTCGGGCGTTCCGGCGTGCGCACCCAAGGCCAGCCCGGCGCAAAGGACGACGCCGGCAAGGTAACGGGTTGCGGATCGGATCGTCATCGTGCGTCCCCATCCTGGTGACTGTTCATGATGATGCTCGTGGCGACCGCGCCGACTGCGACCCCGATCAACACGCGGCTGAGATCGTCATCGTCGCGACGGTCGTAGCGCTCGTAACGGTCGCGGTAATAGCGGTCCTCGTAACGGTCCCGGATCCGCTCGCGCCGATGCTGCGCGACCGCGCCGGCGACATAGGCCCGTTTCATCTGCCGATGCCGGATCGCATCCTTGGTCGCCAGCGAACGCTCCACCCGCCGCTCGCGTGCGCGTGGCGATTGCGCCTCGGCCGGTTGCGGCCACAGGCCCGCGAGCAGGACCAGGGCGAGGCCCAGCGCGGCGAGTTGCCGGCGCGCGTCGCCGCGCTTGCCGTGACGAAAGTTGAAGGCCGGTTCGCTCATCAGCGGATCTCCTTCACCGCATCGAGGAACAGACGCGCCTCGTCGTTCCTGCACACCGCGTAGATCTCGCCCACCAGCGCGGTGATGCCGTCCTGGTTCAGCGGCCGGCGGGCGAAGTCGATGCCGTCGCGGCCGCTCAGGTAGCCATGGGCCCACATCAGGAAGACGTAGGCACGATCCTGGGCGGCGGCCAGCGCCTGTTCGTCCTTCTCGAGCGCTGGGTCGGCCGCTACGAACAGATCGATGATGCCACTGCAGCGGGCACGCTCCATCTCGTCGCCCTGTGCGGGTTCGGCCCCCGCGTTCGGCGCGGAAAGACCCAGGCACAGCGCCAGGCTGCAGACAAACGGACGAATTTTCATATCAGGTTTCCTTCGAGGGAGACGGCAATCAGGACGGCGCATGCGCGGCCGAGGGCTCAGGGTCGATCGAGGTCCGTCGCCAGGCGCTCGGCGGCGTTCTCCAGCACCTTCTCGGCGGCCGACC
>ERZ795044.1757-NODE-1757-length-19400-cov-10.485448_pt1 | contig 19400 bp, 24 predicted proteins | sample MGYA00375128_ERZ795044 | MGnify/ENA primary metagenome ERZ795044 (study PRJEB30173, sample SAMN05720213) | anaerobic digester metagenome | isolation source: active sludge of municipal wastewater-treating anaerobic digesters | place: USA | collected 2014-12-22 ... | reverse complement strand
ACATGCCGGACGGCAAAACTAAACAGGAGAAAAAAATAATGGACGCAATTCAACTTTACAGAATGTCGGAGATTGATGAGCTGGCTGTGAAAAACCAGATCATGCCCGGAGCAACGCAGACAGAGCTTATGATGTTTCGCAACGCCTGCGAGCGCACCGGTCTCAACCCTTTCAACCGTGAAATTTACGCGGTGGAACGTTGGAAGAAGGGCGATAACGGCCCGATCAAGACATGGAGCTTTCAGATCTCGATTGACGGATACCGGCTGATGGCAGAGCGCAGCGGTCTTTATGTCGGACAGGGTGCGCCTGAGTGGTGTGGACTTGACGGTAAATGGCGCGATATTTGGACGCTTGAACAACCCCCGCACGCCGCGCGCGTGACCGTCTATCGTAAAGGTTGCCCAGTTGGAACAGTTGGTATCGCTTTTTACCGCATGTCGGTGGCGCTCAAAAAGGACGGGAACGCGCTCGAACAATGGTCAAAATCGCCCGCGCACATGCTGGCGAAGGCAGCCGAGGCAAACGCGCTGCGCCGCGCTTTCCCGCTGAACTACGGCGGCGCGGTTGAATTTCAAGACGATGACATTGAGACCGAGGAGCAGGAGCAGGCTATCATCGAAAAACCACAACGTAGCGCGGCTCAAATTGTTGCAAGCCTGGGCGGCGACGATGAACCGATTGAAGCGCAAATTTCACAACCAGCCCGCGCAACCGTGACACCTGAGCGCAAGGCCAACCCCGCCCCCGCGCCCGCAAAGCCTGAGATGCCTCTGGATATGGCGGAAAAAGTGGCAAACCGTGATGGCGTGCTGTACCGTGACCTCGACAGCGAGAAGTTATCATACATGATCGCCAGCATGACGAAGGCTATCGCGAACCAGACCGGCGAAGAACGCGAAGCAACCGAGTACAAACTGGCTGCGGCCCGCGCTATCCTGGCTAGCCGTGATGAGGTGGCGAAATGACAACCGATGACCTGAAAGCCGGCGCTGCTTTTTTGCTCATGGCGCTTTTCGTCCTGCTCTTGATGTGCTTTTTATCGAACGGGGGCAGGCTATGAGCGAAGATGACCAGAAAGTCATGAGGGTGACGGCGCTGGCCGTTGCCCTCATCATGGCCTTTTTCTCCTGCCTTTGGTGGGCAGGCATGATCTTGAAAGGATAAAAAAATGGAACAGAAAACTGAGAGCAAAAAAGTTATCGTATTCAAGGCAGAACCGAAAGAACAGGCCGCTTATGACGAAATCGCCCGGCGCTTCAATGTGACGAGCGCAAAATTTGCACAACTTCTCGCGACGCGCGTCCGCAAGGGAATTCCGGTGCTTTTTGCTGGCGGCGTGATTTTTGATCGTGGCCTGCTGATTGAACGCGCAACGAAATACGAGATCGAAGGCGGGATTGTACTTGGCGTGCATATTGACGGTGTTTATGCCTACGCGGCGCTTGAACCCGGCAAGGCTCCAGAAAAACACGCGGCATTCCCTGAATGGGCGATGAAGTACCTGGGAGAAATCGAGGCGCGGAATGACTGAAACATACACCTGCCGTTACTGCGGCGAACCTATCGAGATTTTTCAACTGCCAAACGACCCGGACGGCTACACCTACAAACACGACAGCGCCGGATGCATCCTTGACCATGACCCTGATAACGCACCGGCTGTCCAGGTGTGGGAGCATGACGAACTCGTGGCGGCGCTGAACATGCGGCGGATGACGTGCGAGACGTGCGCGAAGAAGCTCACAGATGCGCTTGCATGGCATGGGTGCAAAATTGTTGCCTCGCTCTTAGACACCGGATACGATGGCGATGACGAAATATTTTCTGCGCTATCTTGCACCAGGTGGGAGGCGCGATCATGACCCATCCCCGCATCGGCACACCTCGCCAAAACACCTGCATCGACTGTGGCCAGCCCTTCACAGCCCGCACCCACAAAGCCGAACGATGCCCGATTTGCCAGCACAAAAGGAACGCTTACATGGCGGCTGAGTGTCAGAGGCGCAACTATGCCAAAAAGCGCGCAAACCAGCAAGCCAAACGCGCTGAGGAAAAAGCGGCGAGACAGACTGGGGAGGCAAAGTGGCGGTGTGGGAGAAACCCGAAGTACAAGCTCATTTTTGACCCGTCAGGCGATTACACGCTGGGCGCGTGTTTTGACATGTCGAGCCTGCCAGGCTCAATCGCAACGAATTATGACGCGTGGGAAGTCGGGACGCGCTGGACGGATGGCAAGTCGATTTTCGAGTATAAACGGCATGGAGAGAGGATAGAAAAGGTGACAGTGTGACCTACTCACAAACAGACCGCGAGAACATCATAAAAACGTTGAACGCCCTGCCTTACAGCGAACGTGAAAAGATGTTGTCTCAGGCAGGCGAGGCCGTGTATAACGGCATGAGCGAGGACGAAAAAGCCGGCCTGCGCCGCGTTGCGGCTAAACTGCTGAAGGTAAAAAACTTCGGCATGGGATGTCTTTTCGAGCTTTGCGCCGTTTTCAGCCTGTACGGCTGCTGGCCTGAGGACGTGAAACACTACGGAGAGGAGGCATTGAGATGACCTGCATCATCGGTTACGTTGCAGACGACGGGCGTGTTTTAGTCGGTGGTGACAGCGTGGCGGCGGCTTACCCGGACGTCAGTACTATCGCAAATAAGAAGGTTTTTCGCTTTCAAAACATGCTGATCGGTTATACCTCATCGTTTCGCATGGGTCAGCTTTTGGAGTTTGGCCTGACCATGCCGGAATACGCAGAACCGCAAACGCCATATGAATACATGGTGAAAACTTTCGTACCAGAGGTGCGGCGCGTGCTGAAAGACGGCGGCTTTACGACCGTCAACAACAACACCGAGGATGGCGGGCAGTTTATCGTAGGCTTTGCCAGTTGCATTTTCGAGGTGCAAAATGACTTTGCCGTTATCCGGTATAGGGAGCGCTTCTGCGCCGTTGGGTGCGGGTACGCTTTCGCAATGGGTGCTTTACGGCTCATGAATGAGTTTAGCGACATCCACCGGGACGATGAAAAGAAGATTTTAGCGGCGCTTGAAATTGCAGGCCACTTCTCAACCGTAAGACCGCCATATTATGTTTTAGAGGTGACATCATGACCGAAACCAAACCCACCTACCGGCCCTCGCTTGAAGCGAAGAAACCAGACACCAGCGCGATTTTAGCGGCTATCGAATTTTTACGCAACCAGGGCTTCGATGTGTCGCTGTCTGATTTGCGCTTGAACGGTGGAGAACCCATGACGGCGATTATGATCAAGGGCGTGGACCTTTCGAGGCGTCCAGCATAACCCACCAGCCCGCCCAACCCGGCGGGCTTTTTGTTGCCTAAAAATAAGTGTGCATTCTACTCGAGGCGTCCAGCATAACCCACCAGCCCGCCCAACCCGGCGGGCTTTTTGTTGCCTAAAAATAAGTGTGCATTCTACACTAAGTCGTGATATAATCGTATTGAAAACTATTTTCAATACGAGGTGAAAAATGCCGGCCTTGCTGAACTCCCGTAAAGTTTGGATTGCGATTGTAACCTTTATCCTCGATGCAGGCTTGCTGATTATCGGCACGTTTGCACCGGAATGGATGGATTTTGCCTCAAAAATGGCCGGCCTCGTTTCAACCCTGGCCGGTGTTTTGATTGCGGGTATCGCCCTTGAGGACGCGGGCGCGAAGGCTGGAAATTGGCCGGGCGTGAACAAAGACCCTGACGCGCACTCAAAGAGCTGAGCATGGATGCAGCCGCTTTTGCGGAAATTGTAAAAACATGGCCTGTTTTGGCTATCGTGGCGGCGGCGTTTTATGCTTTCATGCGTATCTCGGATGACGCACGCAAAAAGGAACGTGAAAGCCTCGAAGCCCAACGTACATGGCAGGACGAAATGAGCAAAAAGCGCGATGCAGAGCAGGAAAGGCGCGACCAGGCATGGCGTGATTTTTTAGGCGGCATGCAGGCGCGGAGTGACGCGGCGGCGCAACGAACAACTGAGGTGCAGTCAAAGCTGATCGAGCGGATTGACACCCTGACAGCGGCGATCAATCAACATGACGTTTATACACGGGCAAAAATGGTGAGGTATGATAACCTTGCGGATGCGATTTTGACAGAGGAACGAGAGAAATGAACTGGCAGAATGTCACGGTGAAGCTTGGAGACTTGCGGGCGTGGGATCGCAACCCTAAAACCATCAGCAAATCGCACGCTGAAAGGCTGCTCGCATATTGGAACGAGATCGGCCAGTTTCAAAACGTGGCAATCGGCCCGGCTAACGAAGTTTATGACGGTCATCAGCGGCTATCCGTTTTGTTATCCGCTTACGGCCCAGGCTATCAGGTTGACGCGCGGCGCTCAGAGCGGGCGCTGACTGAGGACGAGAGAAAAAAGCTAGTGGTTGCCGCGCACGTTGGCACGACAGGCCAATTTGACTGGGACGAGCTTGCGTCATGGGACGCAGCGCAGATGCAGGAATGGGGGCTTGATGCTGAGGCGCTTGTGTCGTGGGGGAGTGATGTGGCGGCGTTACGAGAGATGCTTGAATCAGAAAAGGAAGAGCCGCCAGAAGACCCCGGCGCTCATGTTGACAAAGCCGAGGAGTTGCGCGAAAAATGGGGCGTTGAAAGCGGGCAACTTTGGAAGCTGGGCGATCATCGGATAATTTGCGGGGATTGCACAGACCCTGCTATTGTGTCGCGACTGATGGATGGCAAGAAAGCGAATTTGATTGTTACTGACCCGCCTTATGGAGTGAATTATGAAGGGGGAAGTGGCAACGATGATAAACGAGAAAAGTTGCGCGGGGATGATACAACCGATTTGTATCCTCGCTTTTTATCTGCATGGATGAGTGAGAAAGAAAAAAGGGCCGCTGTCTATATCTGGTTTGCGGGCATAAAGGGCCGAGATGTTTTTGACGCGGTGGAGGATGCTGGGCTGACTGTGAGGGCGCTTATAGTCTGGAATAAGATTGACCCGCACTATGGCGCGTTCATGGCTCAGTATATGCAGAAACATGAACCCTGTCTTTATTGTGTGACACCCCCCGCTGATTGGTATGGGCCGACAAACGAAGTTACGGTTTGGGACATAAAGCAACCGTCAAAAAATGAGTATCACCCGACAGAGAAACCGATTGAGTGCATGGAGCGCCCAATCAGGAATAGCTCAAAGATTGGCGATATTGTATCTGATCCCTTCTCTGGCTCTGGCACAACCCTAATCGCTTGCGAGCGTCTATCGCGCAAATGCCGCGCCGTCGAGATATCGCCTGCTTACGTTGCGGTCGCCATTCAAAGATGGGTAGACATGACCGGAGGAACGCCCGAGCTCATTGAAAGTGGCGCAAGCCCGACCCGCTCGCTCTCTCCTGATACACAGGAAAAAACAGGATGACGGACGAAAAACGCAAGCCCGGCACGTTCTCAAAAAACGACCCGCGCATCAATCGCAAGGGACGGCCTAAAACCTTTGACGCGCTGCGAGAGCTTGCGTTGCAAATCGCTCATGAGGAGGTTCAATCAGGCGGCAGCCCGCTTGTTATCAATGGCCATATTGTGACGGTGGCCGAGGCTATCGTGCGGTCATGGGCAACCAGCAAAAACCCGCAGCTACAGCGGGCTTTTATCGAGGTTGCGTTCGGGAAAGTGCCTGACAAGATAGAACTATCAGGCCAGACTAATATCACGGTTTGTTGGGACGGAGTGCAACATGGCAACGGTGAAGATCAAAGCTGAACCCCATCCCGCGCAAATCGAGATCCACGCCTCCCCGGCGCGTTTTCGTATTGTGTCGGCAGGCCGGCGCTTTGGCAAAACACGGTTAGCCGTGAATGAGTGCCTTGAGGTTGCGGCAGACGGCGGGCGGGCTTTATGGCTTGCGCCTACTCACAGGATGGCTGATGTCGGGTGGAACCCCATGCGACAAATCGCGGCATCCATCCCCGGTGCGGTTATCAGTTTATCAAACCGCGAGATTACTTTACCGACCGGCGGCATCATGGCGGCCCGCACAGCCGACAACCCGCAGAACCTGCGCGGTGACGCGTGGGATTATGTCGTGATGGACGAAGCCGCCTACATGAAACGCGAAGTCTGGACGGAGGCGGTGCGGCCAACCCTTGCGGATCGAAACGGGCGGGCGCTTTTCATCTCAACCCCGCGCGGCAAAAACTGGTTTTGGGAGATGTTCACTCGTGGGCTTGACCTGGGTGATACGCAAAGTTTTAGCTATTCAACCTACGCAAACCCCTACATAGACCCCAAAGAAATTGACGCGGCGAAAGCTGAACTACCTGAGCTTATTTTTCGGCAGGAATTCCTTGCCGAATTTATTGACGATAACGGCGGCGTTTTCAGGAATGTGCAGGCTTCTGCGACCGCTGAAAAACTGGAGGCGCCAGAGAAAGACAAAACTTACGTCATCGGCGTGGATGTGGCGGCCAGCGTGGATTACACGGTTATCACCGTTCTGGACGTTTCCGACAAGCGCGAGGTTTATAAAGACCGTTTCACCAGGTGCGATTACCCTGTTTTGGAAGATCGGATAGTGGCATCCTCGAAACGTTGGGGCGCATCGGCTGTCATCGTGGAAGCCAACAGCGCAGGCGCGGCGGTTATCGACCACCTGAGAACGCGCGGCGTGCCTGTACAGGGCTTCTGGACGAGCCAGTCGACAAAGACCGAGATCATCCAAAAACTGCAATCGGCTTTCGAGCATGGCGAGATCAAGATCATGAATGACCCTGTGACCGTTGCAGAACTTCTGAGCTTCGAGGGTAAGCGCAACCAGAGCGGCCTCATGACCTACAGCGCACCTGACGGGATGCACGATGACACGGTGATGTCGCTGGCTATCGCATGGAACGCGGCTCAAAAAAGCGGGCGCAAAGTGTTTTTCTTTGGAGATGACTAATGGCAAACCATTATAAAGTAGTCTGGACTTCCGCACAAATTGAGGCATCGTTATACGCTGACACTAAAGACAGCGTTGGCGCTTATGAGAAAATTCCCCTTGTGAACCGCGCCGTGAACATGAGGGCTGACGCGCTAGCCAGCGTGCCGTGCGGGTTATACCGTCCTGACGGCTCAGATATAGACTGGCCCTACAAGACCCCGCTAAAGTCTCTCGTGTGGCACGCACAGGCCGACCTGCTCCTGACCGGCGCGGCCTACTGGCTGAAGGTCACGGGCAAAAACGGCGGCGTGGTGCGCGACCTTGTGCGCTTGAACCCGTTCTGCGTGACTGTTGTCTGGGATGGGAAGTTGTCTTTCCTGTACTCCAACGGCGAGAAAAGCGAAACCTACGCAGCTGAGCAGGTTATTTACTTCAAAACGTATAACCCTCGTGATGACATCCAACCCGGCAAAAGCGCGGTGGATGTGTGTATGAGCGACGCTAAACTGATCCGTTACATCTCACTGTTTGATAACGCTTTCTTTGAAAAAGGCGCTATGCCCCTGACCATCATCGGTGTAGGCGAGAACACGGACGATAACGAAATCAAACGGGCGCAGGGGCGCTTCAATCAGTTTATGACCGGCATCAGCAACGCGTGGCGAACTATCGTCATGAGGTCAAACGAGGTCAAGCCGGTGGTGCTGACCCAGCCGATCAAAGACTTGATGTTACCCGAACTTATCGCGCAGGCGCGGCACTCCATTGCCGTTGCTTTCGGTATCCCCCAGACTATGCTTGAGGACGCGGCAAACTTTGCCACGGCGACCGAACACCGCATGAGCTTCTGGCAGGACACGGTTAGGCCGGCGGGCGACATGATGGCAGACGCTATCAACAGACAGCTTTTGACAGGCTCAGGCTACACTTTCCGCTTTGACTATGACGAGCTTGACATCTTCCAGGCGGACGAAGCACAGCGGGCAGGCAGCTTGCAGACGCTTGTTTCTACCGGCATTCCTTTGCCCCAGGCTATGGGTATTTTAGGCTACGAAGTTGATGAGGACGACATGGCGGCGATTATCGCTGCCAACTCCCCAGCGACTTCACCTATGGCCGAGGATATGAAAAAATGGCAAAGAAAAGCTATCAAGGCTTTGCAGAACGGCAAGCCCGCGGCGGTTGACTTTATCAGTGACGTTATCCCGGCTGGTGTGTCAGACAGTATCAAGGCGGAATTGTCCCACGCGAAAACGGCTGATGACGTGCGGGCCGTGTTTGCGGGTGCGGATGTGTCCGGCGTGATTGAGGCTTTGCGGGAGGCGGTGTCATGTCTGAAATAAAATCGGCCCTGCTTTCTGTTGCATCGTGGCTCACCAGGCGCGGTTATGTCGTGCCTGTTGATGTCATGGAAAGCATCAAGGAACTGCCAGACGATGACATTGACCCGGACGAGGCGTACAGGGTTATCGAGCTTTACATGGCCGATTACCGCTCCGGGCGCATCACCCTGACGCAGCTCATCAACAAAGTGAAACGTGCAACCGGCGCAACCATCACGGGAGAGGAAAAACCGCAGGACATCGAACGGCTGAAAGGTCACGTTATGGAAGCGGCGGCGGCGGCTTACCAGATGGCGCTGATTGTTCAATACCTTGACAATCTGGGCTATACCATGAACCAGGGTGTGACCGAGCGCATTTACAGCGAGGCAGAACCTTACAAACCTAAACCGCTTACCGAGCCAACAAGTGGAAGCCAGACGCAGTACCAGGGCGTGATCGAGCGCATTGCTTCTGACCTTTACGGCGAAAACATCACCTACTCAGAAGCAGAGCGCGATTTTATGACTGAGATTGAGAAGCAGTTTACGGCGGCGTGGCAGGATGGCATGATGGATGTGGGTGTGAACGCCGAGGAGATGACGCAGGCCGAAAAGCAGGAACTTGACAGCGCGATTATCAAAGAGCGCGGATTTGTGACCGGCTTCCTGTCTGACATCGAGCAGGCGCGGCTGAACGGAAAACCGCTTGACCCGTTCATATCCCGCGCCGCTTTGTGGGCGAACCGTTACGCGCAGATACGAACTCAGGCGAAGATAGAGGCGGCGAAAAATCAGCCTCTAGAATGGATTTTAGGAGAGACGGAAAAACATTGTCCATCGTGCGCGAAATTGGCCGGCATTGTCAAGCGGGCGCAGTTTTGGAGGGACGCTGGTGTTGAGCCAAAGAACGCGCCAAATAGCAAGCTTGACTGCGGGGGCTGGCGCTGCGATTGCCGACTTGATCCAACCGAAAAACCGATTACACGCGGGCCTTTGCCGGCCCTACCATGAGGTATCATGCCTGACTTTTTGAACGTCACGGTTACGGGAATAGAGGACGCGGGCGACCGCCTGACCCGCTTTGAGGAACAGGTGGTATCACCCGCGCTCACCCGTATCTGTGAAATGCTTGTCGAAGAGTATAAGAAATATCCTGACGAGAAGCGGGTGACGCGCAAGCAGGCTTTTGGCGGTAATGGCTTCTTTAGCGACAAACAGCGGCGCTGGTTTTTTGCCAACCTGAGAAGCGGCGAACTAGAACTGCCTTACACGCGCACCCGGCGCTTTGAGAGATCGTGGAACGTATCGAGCGTATCGAACACGGAGAAGAAAATCACCAACGCCGCGCCGTATTCCGGCTTTGTCATGGGCGGGGCTGAGGATAAGACAGGCCAGAGCCGGATGCAAAAACTGATCGGTTGGAAAAAGGTCACAGAAATCATGACCGAAAAGCTGGAAGAAATGAGACAAATTTTCAACGAGATAGTTGAGAAGTGGAGGTAAAAACATGGCAGAAAACGAGACAAAAACGGACGGCCTGACTGAAGATGCGGTTGTCTTCTTCGGATCCGCTGTCAAGAGCCTGGGCGGCGGCAGGGTAGGAGGCTACCTGATTACTTTTGGCGGCGAGGATTTAGACGGTGACACCTTCACGGCTGCCACTGACTTTGGCCCGCACAAAGAGACGCCCGTCCTGTACCATCACGGCTATGATGACAAGCTTGGCTTGAAAAGTATCGGCACAGGTCATCTCACCGTTGATGATGTGGGCGTGTGGATTGACGCGCAGTTGGACATGGCGGACGAATACGTCAAGTTGCTTTTAGAGCGCGGCATTGAGGCTGGCAAAATGGGCTGGTCATCTGGCACATCTCCCCACCTTGTGAAACGCGCGTTTATCGACGGACGCAAAACCATCACCCGCTGGCCTTTGGGGCTTGATGCATCCATCACCCCCATGCCAGCCGAACCGCGTAACCACGCGGTAACACTAAAAAGCTTGCTTGCAGATGAGGCGAACACGTCAGAGGCGGTTGAAACCGCGACCGAGGCGCCGAAGTGCGAGGAAGCACAAACCCAACCAGAAAGCGAATCGAAAGAGGTAAATACCATGCCTGAAAATACTTTTTCTCTTGACGATGTCAAGAAAATGATTGACGAAGCCGTGAAATCGCAAGGCGGCCTGCCTGAAATCGTGGCAACCAAAGCGGCCCCCGCTGTCAATACGAACCCGCAGCCAGACACCACGAAGGCGGCGTTTTTCCGCTACATGCGCACCGGCGACGTTGGCGCAGCCAACGAAGTGAACCGCGCCGTGAAGGAAGCAAATCCGTGGGTGGAAGGAACCGCCGCAGACGGCGGCATTCTCGTTCCTGAGGATTTCTACCCGCGCATCATCGAAAAGCGCGACCCGTACTCCATCATCCGGCGCGCTCCTGGCGCGATGATTATTCCGACCTCGCGCTCCAGCATTCAGGTTCCTGTACAGGGCGACCGCATGCCCATCTTCACCCTGACCTCAGAGGGGTCTGACAGCAATGACAGCGAGATCGCGCCTTTCACTGATTTGTCAATCACCATCTACGACCACCGGCGCACCGTGCAAATCCACCAGAACCTCATCTCTGACAGCGCCCTCCCCGTTGAGAATTACCTTGCCGGGTTGTTCGGACGCGCTGCCGCCCTCACCGAAAACAACTATGTTGTCGCTGGTACTGGCTCGTCACAGCCTCAGGGTATCCTGTACGGCGGGACTGCTGGCCTGACCCTTGACAGCGCTTCGGCAATCGGCGCGGCTGAAATCCCCGAACTGTACCACAAGCTGAAATCAGAATATGAAGACGGCGCGGTTTGGGTGCTGCGGAATGCCACGATGGGCTACCTGCGCGGCCTGACTTCGTCCAGCGTGTTCACTTTCGCCCCGACCCCGACCGCTGGCCCCGACCTGTACGGAAAGCCCTACTTCCTGACTGACTACGCCGGCGCCATCACCGCTTCGGCAAAATCCCTGTGCGTTGGTAACTTCGCATATATGGCTTTCGCTGAAAACTGGGGTATGCGCATCTTCCGCGACCCGTACACTCACTCAAAGGGCGGGTACGTCGATTACCATGCCACCATTCGCTTTGGTTGCGCCGTTGCTCAGGCAGAAGCCTTCCAGTACGCCACGCACCCCACCGCCTAGCAGGTGACATAATGAACCCACGCGTGTTACTTTACTGCCCTGTACTCGACAAACCCCTGCCAGAAACCGCGAAAGCCATCAAGCGCCTGACGTTTGATGGAAGCGTGACAATCGAAATCGGGAGAGAAAACCCGTACGGGAAAGGCGATTATCGAAACGTACTGGCGCAGTATAAGCACGCGTGGGACATGGCGCTTGACGGTGGATATGATGCTTTGCTCACCATCGAGCACGACATCATTCCACCGTCAGACGCACTCGAAAAGTTATGGCAGGCTGGAGCGCCCGTTGTTTATGGATGCTACAGATTCAGAACATCGAACGTCATCAACCTTTGGCGGTACGCCAACAAACACGGGTTAGACTCCAGCCTGTCACTTTTCCCCGACGATTTGAGGCGCGCCATGAGCGTTGGCGTGGTCAAAGTCTCAGGCGTCGGGTTTGGATGCACGCTCATCAGAAAGCCGGTGCTTGAAAAGATAAAGCCCCGACCTGACGATGATAACGGGCTATCTGTTGACATCGCCTTCGCCAAAGACTGCTTGAAAAATGACATCAACCAGTTAGGCCATTTTGGCGTGATGTGCGGACACATTGAAAAAGGCGAAATACTCTGGCCTTTTGAGAACCGCCAAAGCCCGCTTGCGCCGGTCAAGGCGCTGATGCATGTGAACATCAACCACTACGGGCGCACTCTCCAACTGGTAAAGGGCGCACGTTATGATATTGACGCAGAGCAGGCTAAAGACCTGGCCCGCGCCGGATTCGTTGAGGTGCTATGAACAAAGTGCTGATTTACGGCTACGAATGGACGCATAAAAGCGGCGGCATCGTTGCGCTTCACATGCTGGCTGAGAAGCTGAACGAGGCCGGGGTGGATGTGTCAATGACCTGTTTTAGCCCTGTCTTTGGTGTTGAACACTACCAGGGCGGGCCGGTGGGCGATGATACGCTTGTAATCTACCCTGAGGTGGTGCAAGGCAACCCCCTCAAAGCCAAACGGGTGATGCGCTACATTTTAGCCGAACGCGGTTACTGGAACGTCGCACCAGGTGATGAAATCCTTTGTTGGTCAGTATCCATGCGTGACCACGTAGAACGGCAGGCCAGTCGTCACCTGAAAGACAACGAATTTTTGCGCCTGCCGATTACAGACACCTCGCTTTTCAACCATCGAGACCCGGTGGAGCGTAAGATCATCACCTCCTACGAATGCACCTGGCCGGGCGGTATTGAAATCACGCAAGGCTGGCCGCTTCATCATTACGAGATGGCCGGACTTCTCAAACAATCGCTTTTTACGGTTGTTTGGCGAACGCAGACCAGCGTGGTTGAAGAAGCCTTGCTTTGCGGTACGCCTGTACTGACCAGGGGCAAAATGATCCACGACAACGAGTATCACCTTTACGGCCTGACAGACGACCACGCGCACCTTGAAAAAAGTCATGCAGAGGTGGGCAAAACGTGGTATGCTTATCATGAATACTTGAGCAAATTCCCGGCGCTTTTTGGCCGGTTTTTGGATAGGATAAAAAGCCTATGACCATCACAAACGGTTACGCGACGCTTCAAGAAATTAGAGACGCGCTGCTTATGGCGCGTTCGCTTACCGCGTCAACGATCGGCTTTGCCTCCACCGGTAACACCATCACGGACACAGGCGGCAACCTTGCCCGCTTCGTGCCGGGTGCGATTATCACGGTATCGGGCTCAGCGCAGGCAGGGAATAATCGGGCGTTTACGGTGGTGACGACATCCCCGACCGCCTTGACCGTCACCGAAACCGTGACCACCTCAGCGGCGGGTTCTGCGGTTACGATCATAGACACCACCCACACCGAGGATGACGCATCAATTGAGAGCATCGTCGAAGCCGTCTCCAGGATGATTGACAAGTTTTGCCGGAGGCGCTTTTATGCCAACGGGACGGACGAGAAGCGGTATTTCACGGCTGATCGTGTCTGCGAACTTTACACGGACGATATCGCAAGCATCACGACCCTGAAAACAGACGATGACGCGGATGGTACATATGAAACCACGTGGGCAACGAGCGACTATCAGACATGGCCGTATAATGCAAGCCTTGACGGCTGGCCGGTTATGCGCCTTGATGTTCCCGTTTGGGGGACAAAGGGCTTCCCGACACACGAGCGGGGCGTGGAAATTGACGGGAAATTTGGCTTTTCGGCGATCCCCGCGCAGGTCAAGCAGGCGTGCATCCTCCAGGCGGTGAGGCTTTTCAAACGGCGGGACGCCCCCTTTGGCATCACCGGCGCAGCGGAGTTTGGAAGCGTGACAACCATCACGAGCTTTGACCCTGACGTCAAGCTGCTGCTATCGCAGTTTCAAAAGGTGACACCATGAGCGACATCCAGGATACCATCGAGCTTATCACGGACAAACTGAGGGCGCTTGACGGCGTGCAGGCCGCGCCTTCTGTGCTGAATGACAGAATGCCTGCGGTCGGTCCGTTTTTCCTTGCATGGCCTGGCCCCGCAACCATCGACCACGGCGCAACGGGCGAGGCGCTCTACCTTGAAAGCGTCATTGTAGAGCTTCACGTGATGCGGGAGCCTTCGCTTGTCACAGCCTACGAGCGAGCCATCCCTTACGCGCAGACAGTCCCGAACGCCATATTCAGGGCGCTTTTGGATAACGTCATCCAATTTTCGGGCATCACTTCATCCGGTCTCGTGCCTATGGCATGGGGCGAGGTGCAGACAATCGGCTTTCGTTGGACAGTCAACGGGCTAAAAACCAGAGTAACCGTTTAGGAGGTACAGCATGGCAGGTATCAGAATGTTACGGAAAGCCCAGATCGGGCTGGAAAGTTCGGCGGGTACAGCCGTAGCTGCGACCGCCATTTATCGCGGTTTGGCCTTGATTGATGACCAGTCTAAACCGGTTTTCCCTGTTGAGGACGTCGGCTATTTGTCGGGCACGAACCGCGCCTATATCCCAAAAACAGTGGTGAACGTCTCCATGCCAGAACACGAGGCGACTTTCGAACAGTTGGGCTATGTGTTATCGGCAGGCGTTGAGGATGTCGTGACAGGCACGAGCAACGGAGGCACGACCAACGGATACACCTACCTGTACACGTTCCCGACCACAGCGGCAAAGACGCTGAAAAGTTACACCATCGAAGCAGGCGACAACACACAGGCCGAGGAAGTTGAGTATGCACAGGTGCGCTCTTTCAACCTGACCGGCGCGGCTGGCGAGGCCGTCAAGTTATCGGCTGATTGGTTTGGGCGCAACCGGACAAAGACAACTTTCACGAGCCTGTCTCTGACGGACGTGGAAGAAATCCTCTTCCAGAATGCGAAACTCTACATCGACGCGGCTAACGGCACGATCGGGGCAACCCGGGCAACCAACACGTTTTTAGGCTTTGACCTTTCCGTGAAAACCGGCGTTGTCCCTGTCTGGACTGGCGACGGCTCGAAGGCTTTCAGCTTCTCAAAAACCGTCATGCCTGAAATCCTGCTCAAAGTGACTTTTGAACATGACGCGGTGGCCGTTGCGCGGAAGGATGATTTTGCGGCAGGGACTGAGCGTCTCGTGTCAATCGTCATCACCGGATCCGCCTTGACTGGCACGGGCGGCACGTACACCACGAAGCTTTTGCGTATCAATATGGCTGCCAAAATTGACAGCATCGAACCGATGGGCGAGGACGGAGACGGCGACAACACCGTACAGGTTACTTTCCGGGCGCGTTTCTCTACCGCGCCGAACCCTGACCTTTTCGCAAATATCCTCGTGTGCAACACCCTGGCCACCCTCGTGTAGAAAGGTTACAGAGATGGACTTCAAATTTACTTTTGACGCGGATAGATTGACATGGGCAGAACAGGAAGCCTTGCAGGAAGGCGAGGCCAACCGCTTGCGCGTTGCGCGGGGCATCATCGCCAAAATGGTCTCAGAGGTGGACGGCCACCCCGTGACCGTTGAACAGGCAAGCGAGGCAATCCGCAACCTGACCGGCAAAGAAAGCCGCGAGCTTATCAACCGTTTCGCCGAGGCGTTGAAGGGCGCACAGGATGAAGCCGTATCCCCTACGACCGCCGGCGGCTAATTGCCGCGCTTGAACATGGCGGAAAACCGCCGGCGTGGGTTGGGGTGCTGGAAGCGGCTGCGGAATGGGGCGTTCCACCCTGGGAGATTGAAGAACACTTTAGCTACAAGTGGTATCACAGATGGGTGACGCTCCGTAACATGCAGATAGCGAAAGCCAAACGCGAGGCTAAAAAATAATGGCGAACACGATAGAAATCACAGTCAAGGCAAACGATCAAGCATCAGGGGCGCTCAAAAACATTGCCAATGAGGCAAAAGGTCTGGGCGCGATCCTAAAAACTCAGCTCATGGGCGACATTGCCAACCTTGCAGGCCGGGCTTTCGATGGTATCACGCGGTCAATCGGTGGCGCGGTGGATGAGGTTGCGGTTTATACGCAAAGCATCAAAGACCTGTCCAACCTGACCGGCGCAACGATGGAGGAAAGCTCCCGCCTTGCGAACGTGGCAGACGATTTGAAAATTGGCTTTGGCGACCTTCAAACGGCGCTGGAAGCGGCCACGCGTAAAGGTTTTGACCCGTCAACAGAAAGCCTCGCAAAGCTTTCTGACCAGTACTTGAAGCTCCAGCCCGGCCTCCAACGTTCGCAGTTCCTGATGGACACTTTCGGGCGCTCCGGCATGGCGATGGCTGAAATTATGAAACTTGGCGGGGACGCGATACGGGAGCAGTCAAGCGCGGTTGATGAAAGCCTGATTGTGACGGACGAAGCCTACAAAAAGACCCGCGAGTACGAGATGGCGATGGATGACCTTGAGGATAGCATGTTAGGCGTGAAAGCCGAGCTTGCTCAGGCCTTACTTCCCGTCATGAAAGACATGGCCTCCATCCTGAAAGATACCGTCGTGCCTGCTGTCAAATTCCTGACCGACGCTTTCAACTCCATGCCAGACGGCGCAAAGCAGGCAACCATTGGCTTTGGCGCGATTACGCTGGGTGTCATGGGACTGGCCGGGCCTGTCCTAAACATCGTCAAGCTGATGACAGAACTATCCATCCTTTTCGGTGGAGCAGGCGCAGCGGGGGCGGCTGGCGCTGGAGGCGGCGCTTTTGCGGGTGGGACGGCGGCTATCACGGCCCTGGGTACGGCGCTGACAACCATCGTACTGCCCATCATGGCAATCGCGGCTGGCCTCAAATTTATCGCAGACAACGCGGAAGCGGCATGGGATAGTATGCTCATGTTGGGCGCAATCTCCGGTAAAGCTTTTGGGACGTGGAGCGACCAACAGGTGCTTTCCCTTGACGCAGACATCAAGGCGCGGCAGGCGCGGCGCTCTGGAAATTTAGGCGCAACCTCTTTGGAGGGCTTACTGGGATTCGGGGCAGGCGCTGGAAACGGCGTGATTGTCAACATCAACAGCCCCGTGAACACGGCAAACCGCGATGAAATCCAAAACATCCTGGCCCCCATCATCCAGGCGGAAGTCAGAAGGGCGAGGCAGTAAATGGCGAAATACGGCGCGTTTAGATACGGCACAAGCACGCTTTACGGCACGGGCGGCCCTGGCCCGCAGCCGACCTTCACGGGCGAGTTGGTCTGGTCAATTCAATTTGACTGGAACGGGGACGGGGTGCTGGACGGCACGAACGAGGCGCAATACGTCACCGGACTGGAGACGAGCAGGGGCAGGCGGTATTACATTTCTCCCTCCGGAGAGAAATTTGAGAACTTCCAGGAAGGGACGGCATCGCTTACCCTTGAGAACCGTTCGCGGCGCTATGACCCATACAACACGTCCAGCCCGCTTTACGGGAACGTGAAACCAGGGCGACTATGTCAGATCAAAGCCGTGACGGTTGCAGATGGCACGGAATACACGCTTTTCACTGGAAAAATTGACAACATCAAGCCCATCTCAGGCGGCGGCGAAAAGGTGAGAATTGACCTCGTTGACGGCTGGCGCTGGCTGAACGATGCGGAAATCAGTATAGAGCGGCGCTTCCGGGGCACGGTATCCGACAGCGTAGAGCTTGCTTTGACGGCGGCGGATTACCCCTTCTCCCGTTCTGTGACCGCAGACAGCCAGCCCGTTTGGGTTTATGATCCCGACAAGCGCACGGCGGCGAGCGTCATCAACGATTTAGCGCAGTCATGCTTAGGCCAATTCTTTATTGCCCGTGACGGACAGGCCCGCTTTTATCCCCGCGATTACACCGGCATGACCAACCACGCCATTGACCAGTCCGTTCTGCTCAAAGAAATCGCTTTGAGCCAGCCGTGGGAGAACATCCGCAATAAAATCCGGGTGTACGCAAATCAGGTGGGGAAGCGTTTCTCTGATACCATATGGACTTACGGCGGGGTGTTGCTTGTTCCTTATGGAGATACCATCAAAGTATACGTTGACTCAAACACGGATGCTATTTTGGACTATATCACCCCGCGGCCTGGCGTTGATTACACGGCTAACACAGCAGGGGATGGGAGCGGGACAGATAAAACAGCGTTAGTGCAGTGCGTCATGTATAATGCGCGTTCTCATGGAGCGGTTTTGCATATAAAGTCATACTACCCGTATGATGTTTACGTTATCGGATTACGAGCGCGCGGAAACGTGCGGGTGACACAGCAAAGCAGTTATTACGCAGAGGACACCACAAGCGTTGCAACCTACGGCCCGCGCCGCTTCTCGTTGGACAATCCATTTTTACAGGACAAAGGCTATGCAAGCGCGTTTGCAACCATCATAAAAAACGGGCTGAAAGACCCGGCCAAAAACCCTGTTATCATGGTTGAACAGCGTCCCAGCGTGCAGTATGCTTTCGAACTTATGGACAAGGTGACGCTCACCGCTTCCACTTTGGGTATTTCAGGAGAGGTGTACTATATCGGGCAAATCGAGCATAAATGGATGGAGGAGACCGGACAGGCCGTGACCACCACGGTTTATCTCCAGAACGTCATCCGCGATAGCACGAGCATCACCCCGCAGCCGTATTACCCCGGACAGCCGACAATCGAAACCATCCCCGTCAACCCGTGGAACCCCAACCAACAGCCACCCGTTGCGCCCCCGACCCCGCCTACCATCACGCCAGGAAGCGAGTGCATCAACAACATGGCAGCGCCTGCCAACGGGCCGTTTAGAACGAGCCTGTCAGGTACGCTGATGAACTATGATGCGGGCGTTGGAAACTATCGGTATGCGTGGGTGCATTACCCGTGCTATATCCGCTCTGCGAACGCAACCAACAAGACCACGATCCGCATGTATGCGGTTACTGAGCAGTTGACCGACTTCGCATGGACGGCCCTTCCTGAAAGCATGGCGGGATTCCACCTCTGGGCTTACGATTACAGCGGGCAACCTCTGGCAGAAGTGACATGGGACACCGTGACCGACCAGGGCGCGGGGGTGCGGACAGGAACAATCAGCCTGCCATCTGCTGCGCTTGTTGAGTGGTGGTTGGCCATTGTAGATGAGGATCCCACATCTGGAAATGGCGTGAAAGTCAATATTGAACAATACGCAATCGGCGCGCATAACGCATGGCTTAGTACGTTCAAGTTTTCGGATGACGGCCTAAGTGCATCAATTCCGGTATCATATTTCGGCGCAAGCTGGAAGGTGACATTACCCGCGCTTACTGCATCGGCTGGCGTGTATAAGGCGCTTGTCAGAGTCGTTGTAAATGGTGCAAGCACCACTATCGCAGCCGGGCCCGGTAACGCGACAAAATACGATCCGAATATGAGCACGGAGGCCAGCGCACTCAGCCACGGAAATTATACAATCGCATCTGGCGATTATACGCTAACATCCAGCGCGACAGCGGCCACAAACAGCGTTCTGTCAACGTATTTGAATATCTGGATGAACCACAGCTTTTTTGGCCCACTTCCTGCCAGCACGCTTGAACTTTTAGAGCTTTCTCTTACCGTTGGAGATGAAACCACTCAGCTAT
>ERZ795044.1754-NODE-1754-length-19413-cov-4.656834_pt1 | contig 19413 bp, 18 predicted proteins | sample MGYA00375128_ERZ795044 | MGnify/ENA primary metagenome ERZ795044 (study PRJEB30173, sample SAMN05720213) | anaerobic digester metagenome | isolation source: active sludge of municipal wastewater-treating anaerobic digesters | place: USA | collected 2014-12-22 ... | reverse complement strand
GTAGACGTGTAGTTAAACGATACGTTTTTCCAAGTTTCTAGTGCCTGCGCGAGCGGTTTGCACCATTTACCTGCTTCACGCAGAATATCTGGGCCCTCATTTAAAATATCTTTACCCTCATTACGCGCTTTCACCATTACCTCAATACCAACACGATTAGCAATTGCGCCTGCTTGTATGCCATCAGGATGACCAATTGTGCCACCACCAAATTGCAGTACCATATCATCGCCAAACAAGTGTAAAAGCTGATGCATTTGTCCTGCATGAATGCCGCCTGACGCCACTGGCATGACTTTTCGTAAGTCTGCCCAATCTTGGTCAAAGAAAATACCACGCGATAAATCCTGTTTCGTCACTGCATCACGACATACGTTGTAATACCCTTGCACGGTCATCGGGTCACCTTCCAGCTTGCCGACTGCTGTTCCAGCATGCAAGTGGTCAACGCCTGCCAAGCGTAGCCATTTTGCTATGACCCTAAACGATACACCATGATTTTTTTGGCGCGTGTAGGTGCCATGCCCAGCACGATGCATATGCAAAATCATGTCATTTTTACGCGCCCAATTGCTGATTGATTGAATCGCTGTCCAACCTACCACCAAGTCTATCATCACAATATTGGAACCCAACTGTTTGGCAAATTCTGCACGTTCGTACATGTCTTCCATGGTGGCCGCTGTGATATTGAGATAATGGCCTTTAATTTCGCCCGTGTTGGCTTGGGCCCGATTAACGGCTTCCATACAGAATAAAAAGCGGTCACGCCAATGCATAAATGGTTGACTATTGATGTTCTCATCATCTTTAGTGAAATCCAAGCCGCCCGTTAAGCCTTCATACACCACGCGCCCGTAATTTTTACCAGATAAACCTAACTTAGGCTTCATGGTGGCACCTAATAACGGCCGACCATATTTATCTAACCGTTCGCGCTCAACGATAATACCCGTTGGCGGCCCCTTAAAGGTTTTCACATATGCCACTGGGATACGAATATCTTCTAGCCGCGCGGCTTTTAGCGGCTTAAAGCTAAATACATTACCAATTAAAGATGCTGTCACGTTTGCGATTGACCCTTCTTCAAACAAAATCAAATCATAGGCAATGTAGGCAAAATATTGTGCTTCTTTGTCGGTACCAACCCCAGTGCCAGGCACTGCATCTATACGATAAGCCTTACCCTGATAATCTTCATAGGCCGTTAGCATGTCTGTCCATACGACTGTCCACGTCGCGGTGGATGATTCGCCAGCCACAGCTGCAGCCGCTTCTTCTGGGTCTACCCCTTCTTGCGGCGTGATGCGAAATACGCAGATAAAATCGGTTTCTTTTGGCTCATAATCTGGTCGCCAATAACCCATTTGCTTGTATTTCAACACACCACCCTTGTAGCGCTCTTTAATATCGGTAATCCGTGCATCTGATTGAGTCGTCATTTTTTATCATCCGCTATAAAAATTAATAAGTTGTAAGTAATCTGGCTATTGCCCACTATATTTAATATATAAGTTAAGTTATATTGATAAATAATTTACCATCAATTAAGTTTTACTTATGCGAAATTTAACATTACGGCAAGTAAGAATATTTTTAAGCGCGTACAAACACATGAGCTTTGCACGGGCTGCGGAAGAACTTTGTATTACGGCCCCTGCTGTTTCTCAGCAAATTAAAGAAATGGAACAAGACATGGGCGTCAATATGTTTATTCGAGAAAACAGAAAAATTGAACTCACTTCAGCTGGCGAATATTTTTTGCTCTATGCGCGAAAAATGCTCAGCACCGTGAATGAAGCAGACGTGATGATGGAGCGTCTGCGTGGTACACAAATGAAAACCTTGAATATTGGCTTGGTGAGTACTGCCAAGTATTTTTTACCGCATTTAATCGCAGAATTTAAAAAAGACTTTCCAAATTTAAAAATTAAAATGGAAGCAAGAAACCGGCAGCAACTGGTTGAGTTATTACGTGACGGTGAAATTGACATCGCCATCATGGGGCAACCACCAAAAGAAATGGATACGCGTGTGGAAGCTTTTGCCAAACATCCGCATGCGTTTATCGCCAACGCGCAACATGCACTTGCAGGTAAATTGAACATCACACCAGATGAGCTCAATTCTTATGAAGTAATCTCGAGGGAACTTGGCTCTGGCACCCGTTTTATTATGGAGAAATACTTCACTGAGCACCAAATTTCACCCATTGTGAGCATGCAGATATCAAGCATTGAAGCGATTAAACAGGCAGTGATTGCTAATTTAGGCATCACATTCACCTCGCTTCACACCGTAGGAAGTGAAATCAGTAATCGCCAATTAGTTGTACTAGATGTTCAAGAAACCCCCATCATGCGGACTTGGCACGTGGTAGCTTTGAATAAACACAACAACTCTCAGGCCGCGGAAGCTTTCAGATATTTTATGCTGGAAAAAGGTGGAACACTGCTTAATGAGATGTTTAAAACGATTGTAACTCGTAACAGTTAAGCTAAATTCGACGAATGATTAAATTAGCTGATTCAATTGACTGATTTAATCAGACATCCACATTTTTTTGCAAAAAAATAGCTTTAAATTTAATCAAAACACGCTTAAAAACAGCTCAACCTTTTGACCTGCCCTGGAAGCCTTTATTTACAAGGCTCGCAGAGCAGTATTTTTCGCTCGAGAGTGTTTAATCTATTTTAAACGTTACTTTAAACTACGTTGTCGCCGCGCTTCATACAAACAAATTCCGCTCGCCACACTCACATTGAGGCTTTCTACTGAGCCAAACATTGGAATTGTCACTAAGGCATCACAATTTTCTATTGTAAGGCGACGCAAGCCATCCCCTTCAGCCCCAAGTACAATGGCAATGGGGCCATCAAGTTTGGTATTGAGCAAATTACTGGGTGCATCCATGGTGGTGCCAACCACAAAAACACCTGCGTCTTTTAGCTCGCGGATGGTTCTAGCTAAATTCGTTACCGCGATAAAAGGCACGGTTTCAGCCGCGCCGCAGGCGACTTTACGCACGGTTGCGTTTAGGCCGACTGCTCTATCCTTTGGTGCAATCACAGCGTGCACACCCATCGCATCGGCCACGCGCAAGCATGCGCCGAGGTTATGCGGGTCTTCAACGCCATCTAAAATTAAAAAAAACGGCGGCTCTGTGAGGTCAGATTCTAAAATATCGTGAATATCTTTATACGGAATCGGCGTATCCACCACGCGCGCAATCACGCCTTGATGACGGCCATTCATACCTGCCATGCCATCCAGTCGGCTACGTTCAACCTCCATGGTGCGCACACCTGAAAGTTCCGCCATTTTCAGCAAATCTTTCATGCGTGCATCCACGCGGTCGCGGTCAATTAAAATTTCTTGCACACTCGCCGCATGCTGGCGCAAACGGCTCAGCACGGCATGAAAGCCAAATAAAATACGGGCATCGCTCATTGATAATTTTCCAAGATGTTATTCGGGCATTTTAGCATGGGTGAGCTAAGTTAACTTACCGATATAGGCATCATAGCGATTCAGTCACTAGATGATTATTTAGCCTTAAATGACTTGTAAATTAAATATATTGCTAAGCAATAAAATGCTAGAGCAATATATAACTTACCTCTTTGATCCCCGAAAAATACAAAAAAAATCGACTCAATTGCACATTTACTACAACCAAAAGTGAGTAAAGGAGTATCTTTAAATATATAAACTGTTCCAGCAAGAGCTGAAGCTAAAGATGCAAAAAAAAGGAAAAAATTAGGTTTTCGCATACCTTTAAATATCAAGCATGTTTTTTCTAATACTAAAATAATCTATCTTTTCGGTTTGCCCTTATTCTTACTCTGCCTCACACGGTCTTTCTTAACCGCTTTTTTCGCAGGTTTTCCCGCTCCAGTTTTACTACCTTTCACAGCTTTCTCAGGCAACTTCAATGTCGTCTTTTTAGGCACATTTTCGCCAGAGGGCTTTTTAGAACCTTTGTAATCCGCACCAGTACTGGCTTGCAGAGCATCGCCATTAATATCTGCTGTTTTATTGATTAAAGTAAAGTCAATTTTAGTGGTTTCTAAATCTACCCGCGCAACTTTAATGGTGAGCCTATCACCCAAGCGATAACGCACACCTGTGCGCTCGCCAGCCATTTCATGGCGGGCTTTATCAAAGTGGAAATAATCATTGCCTAACTCGGTGACGTGCAATAGGCCTTCTACGTATACGCCATCTAACGCCACAAATAAACCAAAGCTAGTCACGCCGGCCACAGTGCCTTCAAACACTTCGCCAATTTTATCTTGCATGTAAAAGCATTTGAGCCAATTCGTCACATCGCGTGTGGCATCATCGGCACGGCGCTCGGTCATAGAGCATTGTGTACCTAGTGCGTTCCAATCACCTGCTTTGTATCTTTCACCTTTTAATACCGCTTTAATGGCGCGATGGATAAGTAAATCGGGGTAGCGACGAATGGGTGAGGTGAAGTGCGCGTAGGCTTCATAAGCCAAGCCAAAATGGCCGACGTTATCCGGGCTGTAAACGGCTTGTTGCATCGAGCGCAACAATACGGTTTGCAACAACTGAGCGTCGGGTCGTTCTCTAATACGTGCCAATAGTTTGCCATAATCTTTAGCATGCGGCTTGTCACCACCGCCCACACCAAAGCCAAATTCACCCATAAAAGTACGCAACAACTCTAATTTTTCAGGGGTTGGGCCTTCGTGGATGCGGTATAAAGCTGGATGCTCATGCGTTAGCAGAAAATCGGCTGCACAAACATTGGCCGCCAGCATACATTCTTCAATCAGTTTATGTGCTTCATTTCTTTGGCTAGGAATAATGCTCTCAACTTTTCCTTGATCATTAAACACCATGATTGTTTCTGAGGTTTCAAACTCAATGGCCCCGCGTTTTTCTCGCTGTGTAAGCATAAGTTGATAAACGCTATTCAAATGTTGCAAATGCGGCATTAACCAGGCGTATTCATGCGCCAATTCGCCATCTGGATTTTGCAACATTTCGTATACTTGTGTATAGGTCATGCGCGCTTTTGAGCGCATCACTGAGGGGTAAAATTTATATTGTTTCACCACACCCAAGCCGTCTACTTGCATATCGCAAATCATGCACAGTCGCTCAACATCTGGGTTAAGCGAGCACAATCCATTTGACAATGCTTCTGGCAACATAGGAATAACACGGCGTGGAAAATAAACAGAATTTCCCCGCTCAAAAGCGCCTTTGTCTAGGGCATCACCTGGCCTTACATAAAAACTCACATCTGCAATGGCAACGACCAAACGCCAGCCTTTGCCCTGTGGCTCCGCGTACACAGCATCATCAAAGTCGCGCGCAGTTTCACCATCAATGGTAATTAATGGCAATTCGCGACAATCAATACGATTTTTATAGTCTGCGGACTGCACTAGTTTTGGATAGGATTCAGCTAACTTGACGGCTTCCGCGCTAAATTCATGTGGCAAATTGTGCTTGCGCAGGGCTATTTCAATTTCCATACCACTATCAGCATAATTGCCCAAAATTTCAACCACTTTACCCATCGGCTGGGCATGCAATGAAGGCTGCGAAGTCAACTCCACCATCACAACCTGACCTGCTTTAGCACCCATATCTAAATGGTAAGGGATTAGGATATCTAAATTGATACGCTTATCTTCAGCCGCCACAATGGTGACACCACTGGTTTGCAATACTCGACCCACCAAACGTTGCGTGCGGTGCTCTAGCACTTCGACAATTTTTCCTTCTGGTCGGCCGCGCCTATCCAAACCAGCCATACGCACCATGGCACGGTCGCCGTGCATCACTTGCGACATTTCTTTAGCGCTTAAAAATAAATCTTCTCCATTGCATTTACTTTTATCGTCTGGAATCAAAAACCCAAAACCATCTGGGTGCCCTTGCACTACGCCTGCGATTAAATCCAGTTTATCCGCAATACACAATGCACCTTTTCGGTTTTGAATGATTTGTCCTTCTCGCTCCATCGCATTCAACCGCTTCGTAAAACTATCGCGTTCGTCTTGCCCAATATCAAGCAGTGTATAGAGTTGCTCTAAACTTAAAGGCACACCTTGTTCGGTCATGACAGACAAGATGTATTCGCGACTTGGCAAAGGATGTTCGTATTTGCCGGATTCACGCTCAAAAAACGGGTCTAATTTTCTTTTATTATTCTTCTGGCTGTTCTTTTTACTTGGCGACATGGATTACCCTTTACGATGAAACTGTTATAATGCGCACTACCACTTAATTGGTAGCTCAATTTTAATACGTTTTATCCTGATATCATTCAATCACGCTAAAACAAATAAGCTTACATGCCCAGATGGCGGAATTGGTAGACGCGCTAGTTTCAGGTACTAGTATCGAAAGATGTGGAGATTCGAGTTCTCTTCTGGGCACCACTGCTACACTATAAATCGAAATTGAATTTAATAAAAATTTTCGGCCTTTTTTAACATTAAATTTATTTACTAACTCTATCCGTCTACATTTATCCCGAAAGCACAATCAATCTATCACTTGTCATCAAGATTGCGCACTTAAATGACAAAAGTGTCAAATTTACGTCAGTCTAAAATATCCCCCAGTAAATTTTTTTTGTATCTAATTGTTTTATATAGTTAATATTATCCACTATTCACTGGCATTCAACTTGCAATAGTCTTTGTAAATTGTAATTTTGAAAATGAATGGGAGTGAATACAAAATGGCTACGACTTTAGAAAACAATCATTGGGATACATTAATTGATGTCATACAACGTTCTTATAAAATTAAGAAGCATGTTGATTTTTTCAGATGGCAACAGGATGATCTTGCTAAAATTTTCCCACATGATGTCTTGATTGCGGTGTGGGGCGACTTCAACAAAGGTACACTAAACTATGATGTAAGCTCTAACATTCCGGGTATACGTACGCAATCGCTGCGAGAATCATCAGGGCATATTGATCACCTAATGTCAGACCTCTACCAAAGGTGGCTTGCAAATAGCGAACGCTGGTACAGAATTAACAACTTCTCTGTTGACTCAGATGCAGACGGTGTGCCAGCTTTTTTTAACAACCAGCTTTCTGTCATTAACTCACTTCTAGTTTATGGCGTGCGTGATATTCGTGGTAATAACGATTGCCTTTACATCTTCATGGACAAACAGTCAGAGTTTCCAATCACATCTTCTGTGTTAGGCATGTTCATGCCTCACTTAGATGCCGCCCTTCGTAGAATCGAAAGTTTGGAGTCCGCTGATGCAGAGGAAGATGATCTTTCTGAATATCACGTACAAGGTTTAAGCGACCGCGAACATGAGATTATTCATTGGGTACGAATGGGTAAAACCAACTTTGAAATCAGTATGATTTTGAGCATTAGTCCTAATACAGTTAAAAATCACTTAAAACGTATTTTTAGTAAATTAGATGTTTCTTGCCGTGCACAGGCTGTAGCGACTTATGTCCCACCAAAACTGAATTAGGTCATGAGTTTATAAAGCTGTCATAATAATGGATTAATTGAAAAGTATTTACGGCACTACAAATGGCATATAGACAATCTGGCTCAAAAACACTCTTACAACGGCGTAGTAGTTTAAGTAATATTGTTCAACAATTACTCGATGGCGCAGCAGTGATAGGCATTGCATGGGCGTTAATTATGCGTCATATGGGCGCACTATACTCACCTTATATCAATTTAATATTAGTGTTACTGGTTGTCATGGCTTTAACTTATGACCGATTTGCTATTTACAGAAGTAATGGTCATGCAATAGACAAAGCGTTTAATTTATTAAAAGCATGGACACTAACTTTTTTCATCTTGGTTGTGCTCGCCTTTTTAACAAAGCAAAGCGAAATATATTCTCGAAACTTAATTACCCAGTTATATATAGCGGGATTTATTGCACAGCTTATCATCCACATGCTCTTTAGATTGGTCTACAAGAACATCGTACAACATGCTCAGCAAAATGAAAAAGTTTTGATTGTCGGGCAAAGTCGGCTGGCTTACTATCTACAACACAGAATTTCAGATAACCCTTGGGTTGGCGAACAGGTGATTGGCTTTGTTAAATTATTCGACGAAGACAATAAAGCTAGCGGCAGAAAAGCTGCCGGCAGAAAAAACGACCCTGCTGTTCTTGGTGATGTGAACGATTTACCTGCGTTAATTGATCTACATGACGTTAGCACGGTCTATATTGTCACGCCGCTTAAATCCTCAATCGAACTTGAAAAGATTTATATGGATGTCATTGACAAACATGTCGCCATTCATTGGATTCCAGACATTTTTGCTTTAAGGCTTGTGAATCATAGTGTTAAAGAGATTTCAGGCATTCCTGTATTAACACTTTCTGAAACACCTCTTATTGGCATGCGTCTACTGCTAAAATCTATCGTCGATAAAGTGCTGTCAGTTTTAATATTGTTGATGATTTTCCCAATCCTGATTTTTGTGGCAATTGCGGTAAAAATAGACAGTCCAGGCCCGGTTTTTTTCAGACAAAATCGTGCAGGCTGGAGCGGAAAGTCTTTCAGAATTTGGAAGTTCCGCAGTATGTACGTACACCAGGAAGAATCTGGCAAGTTAAAACAAGCATCTAAAGGCGATAGTAGAGTTACCCGCGTTGGGGCATTTATTCGCAAAACAAGCCTAGATGAATTGCCACAGATTTTCAACGTACTCACTGGCGACATGTCACTAGTTGGCCCTCGTCCTCATGCGCTTCAACATGACAAAGAATATTCTCAAAGAATTTTTGACTATTTCGCAAGACACCACATCAAGCCTGGCATAACTGGATTAGCCCAAGTGAGAGGTTTAAGGGGCGAAACGGTTGATATTGAGCAAATGGTGCAACGTATTGAGTCAGATATTGAATACATTAATAACTGGTCAATTTGGTTGGATATTTCCATCTTATTTCGCACCGTTTTTGCCTTTACCGGAAAAGGTGCTTATTAGTCAACTTAAAAGCAAGGTATGCACGCAGAATTCAAATGATAAAAATTGTTACCTGATTTATTTAACAACCAAGTATCCGTATAAACAACCTTCGACCCTACAACTAAGCAATTAATATCAGCATGAGTTCCTCACTAAAATCTATCAAACCAATACTGCGAGATTTGCTTGCTGAAGGTCTATTTATATCAAGCATCAGCAAGCCAAGCAGATGTGCTAACAATAAATTGACGATAGTTACTTTTCATCGTGTTTTGCCAGAGGAGCTACGACAAAAATATCCTTACCCAGGTATTTGCGTCACACCCGAAGAATTACGTTGGTTCTGTAACTTCTTTAATCAATTCTTTACTGTTGGCTCACTCACATATCTTCACCATCGATTAATGAATGGTGAGCATCCAGAAAAACCATATTTAGCAATTACGTTTGATGACGGGCAACTTGACAACCTTCAATATGGATTGCCAGTTTTAGATGAATTCAATTTCAAAGCAACATTTTACATCCCAGCACGCAATGTTGATGAAGCTAATATTCTTTGGCATGACCGTATCGGCTACTGCACACTCAACGCCAAAAACAGTGGTTCTGAAGCCATGAAAAAAGTACTGATACTAGCAGAAGCTTACGGGGTTCCATCAAAAGTAACGGACTCATTTGAAAGTCATATTATTCAAAATTCTAAAAAAATCGCCCCAGAAAAAAGAACCGAGTTTATTGAAAATTTAGAAAATATATTAAAAGTAACAACGCCAGCGTGGGGCAGGCTCATGACTTGGAGTGAAATACGTCAAATTCATCAACAAGGCCATGAAATTGGCTCACATTCAATGACACATGCGCTGATGCCTCAATGCGTTGACCAAGATTTAAAATATGAAATTGTTGAATCTAGAAAACGACTGGAATCAGAGTTGAATGCTGACATCACTTCGTTTTGTTATCCTAACGGTGATTATGACGAGCGTGCTATCGAGACGGTATTGCAAGCAGGTTATCGGAATGCCGTGACCACAAAATGGGGTAAAAACAAACCAAATCAACCTCAATTTCAACTTGATCGTTGCGACATCAATACTTTTAATAATTGGAATCGTAAACAAGAACTCTCTGTAGCACGTTTTGCATTTCGGTTAAGTGGCTTACAGCCCGGCCTTTAAGTTAGTTACTTAATGAATTTTGAAGGATTAGTGCAGTGAATTTAGCTTACTTTTGCAGTGAATACCCATCCCGCTCACACACTTTTATTCGTCGAGAAATCCACGAATTGCGCCGTCGTGGCGCGAACATTGACGTTTACGCACTACGTAAACCAAAGTTAGAAAACCTGATTTCAGATACTGATCACCAAGAATTTAAACAAACCATCAGTATTTTACCCATTAAGCCTTGGCAGTTAGTGTTGGTTCACGGGAAAATGTTCTTTAAAAACCCACTCGCTTATTTTAAAGCTTTTAAAGTAGCCTTTGGTCACCATCTTCCTGGTGTTAAAAATACATTGTGGTCAGTATTTCAATTTGCAGAAGGAATTGTACTTGCACATCATCTTAAACAAAACCCAGTTCAACATTTGCATATTCATTTTGCCAACTCTGGCGCCAATGTCGGAATGATTGCCAGTGAATATTTACAGCTGAACTGGTCCATGACTCTGCATGGTACTTCTTGCTTTGATTACCCTTGGGGTCCCCTACTTGGCCAAAAACTTGAAAAATGTACGTTTGCGAATTGCATTTCGTATTTCGGTCTATCGCAAGCATTTCGAGCAGTTGGTCCTCAACATTGGGATAAACTGTTTGTATCAAGATGCGGGATCGAATTGGAAGCTGTCAATCTGGCGAAGTCTAAACAGTCAAGCCAACCAAAAGATGCAACTACGATACGCTTAATTTCTGTTGGTCGACTGCATGTAGAAAAAGGCTATCCAGTGATGATCAGTGCCTTTGCCGAAGCACTAAAAACAGTGCCTAATATGGAGCTTGTGCTTTTAGGCGATGGGCCTTATCGAATTGCGCTTGAAACTTATGTGAAAGAAAAAGGCGTGTCTGACAAAGTCATTTTCTGCGGTGCCGTGCCTGAACAAACTGTACTTGATGAAATGGTCCATGCCGATATTTTTGCACTTTCTTCATTTATGGAAGGCATTCCCATGGTGCTCATGGAAGCCATGATTCTTGAAGTACCTGTGATCGCGCCGCGCCTTGCCGGCATCCCAGAATTAGTCATTGACCACGAAAATGGCTTGTTGTTTGACCCCGCGCACGCATCACAAATGGCTGAACATATCGTAACCCTTGCCTCAGATAAAGAAAAACGCGCACGCTTTGGCGCTACAGGTAAGCAAAAAGTGCTGGCGGAATTCACGATTGAAAAAGGCGTAGAAAACTTGTGGCAACGCTTTTTAAAAATCGAGAAAAACTAAACGAAAAATCTCCGAGAGAAAATTTCTGCCCTGTAAACCTTATAAATAAAGGCTTACAAAGGAGCATAAAAGAAGATGGGTAAAATTTAACGTAAAAAGTGAGTGTGTTACCCAACTTGTAGATGCGTATTAAGAAGCGTTATAGCCTAATGGATTGTTGAATTGCCAGCGCCATGTATCGCGACACATCGCATCAATATCAAACTTGGCTTGCCAGCCAAACAATGACTTCGCCAACTGTGGATTTGCATAACACGTTGCAATATCACCATCACGACGCTCAACAATGCGATATTTCACCGGCTTACCGCTTGCAGTTTCAAACGCTTTCACCAGTTGTAATACGCTACAACCTTTGCCAGTACCCAGATTCACCGTGACTAATCCAGTTTGCTTTTCAAGTGTACGCAGCGCGGCTAAATGACCTAGCGCTAAATCAACCACATGAATATAGTCACGCACGCCAGTACCATCTACTGTTGGGTAATCTGAACCAAAAACACTGAGCTCCTCAAGGCGACCAACGGCAACTTGCGAAATGTAAGGCATGAGATTATTGGGAATACCATTAGGGTCTTCGCCAATTTGGCCGCTTTCATGCGCGCCTACAGGGTTAAAGTAACGCAAAATTGTGATCTTCCATGTCGGATCTGCAATTGAAAGGTCCCGATAGATTTGCTCAACCATCAACTTGGATTGACCATAAGGGTTAATCGGTTTAACTGGAAAATCTTCAGGAATTTGTAGGTCACCCGGCGCATCATAAACGGTCGCTGAAGAGCTAAAGACAGCACTTTTAACGCCGAATTCTGACATCACTTCAGCCAGTGCAATACTGCCCGATACATTGTTATCGTAGTATTGCAAAGGTAACCGAATGGACTCACCAACAGCTTTATGCCCTGCAAAATGGATAACTGCCGTGATGGTATGTTGACTAAAAACTTCGCGCAGAAAGTTTCTATCCCGCACATCACCTTGTTTAAATTTGAGTGCACGGCCTGTGAGTTGCTGAACACGCTTCAGCGATTCAAATTTGCTATTGCTAAAATTGTCTATAACCACGACATCAAAACCAGCATTTAACAACTCTAAGCAGGTATGTGAGCCAATATAACCCGCTCCGCCAGTCACTAGTACACTCATGCGTTCACTATCCGAAATGTCAATATTAAAGTGCGTTGAAATTAATTGTAAGCAAGGACGCCAAATTCAGCTCTGTCTCGCAATACTTCTTCAACCAAGTCAACGCCAATTTTCTCTACGCCACTTGAGAAACCATACACTAGCACCATGTCGCATAAAATATTGATACTTCTAGGCACACCTTTACTGGCTTCTGCAATCAACTCAATAGCACGAGGGGTAAATAAACGTTTTTCGCAACCCGCCACTTTTAAACGATGCTCTATGTATTTCGAGACTTCAGCTACTTGTAAAGGTGGGATGAAAAAGTCTACGGCAACACGCTGAAAGAATTGCTGCAAATCAGGTCTACGCAGTAACTCTCTTAATTGCGGCTGACCTACAAGCACGACCTGTAACAGTTGGTCTTTATCTGCATTGATGTTTGACAACATGCGCAAAGACTCAAGTGCACTAGGGCTCAAGTTTTGCGCTTCATCAACAATCAACACCACTCTGCGTCCTGCCGTATAGCTTTCAATCAAGAATTTCTGGAAAGCTTCATAAAGCGCAATTTCAGACATACCTTCATAAGGCTGATCGAATGCCAGCAAAATCCAGCCTAACAAATCATCAACTCTTTGATGTGTGTTATAAACGATACCGACTGTAATATCCTCATTCACATTATTAAGCAGGTGACGCACCAGCGTTGTCTTGCCACAGCCAATATCACCACACACCACCGTAAAGCCTGAACGATTGGTGATGCCGTATTCAAGCATAGAATACGCTAAGCTGTGGCGTTGACCAAAGTAAAGAAAATCAGGATCAGGTTGAATAGAAAACGGTTTTTCCGTCAACCCATAAAACGCTTCATACATACTGGGAACTACCTTTTTACTTAAAATGTTGATTATTTAGTCTTTATTAGGCAGTATTCTACCAGTAAAGTGATGATTTTTTCATTCACTCAATCGCGTCAAACTGCAATAAAGCACTAATCATGTGATTTATTGCGTGAGGCGACAACTCGATGCATGCGTAACATACGATATATAAATGCAGGGTTCCCAAGTACATAGCGCCTATAAAGCCGCTTGGGCTCATGCACTAACCGATAAAACCACTCAAAACCGATTTTTCTAATCCATTTTGGGGCGCGCTTTACTTTATTCCCCATGAAATCAATAATCGCACCGCCACAGACCACCAATGTCGCAATATTCTGATCACGTATCATAGCGGCTATTTTTTCTTGTTTTGGCATCCCCATGCCCAGCACGATAAATTCAGGTTGCGTTTCAATCGCCAGATCCACATAAAACTGCTCTGATTCAAACCCATGATGGACAGAAACTGGAATGACGCCATATAAAGCGACAGCTTTTGTAACTGCTTGACTCAAATAAGGCTCTTCTGTTCCCCAAAAGGCCACTCGCTTGCCACGGTATGCTGCCAATAGTTTGGGGATGAAGTCTGTACCATTCATATTTAAACCCTTATTCACAGCAAGTCGCGTCATTAACATCGACATACCTGACCCATCTCTGAGCAAAATGTCAGCGCCATGTAAAGCGTTATAGAACACTTCATTGGTTACCATTGAGTTCATTGCGAACGAATTCACAAAACCCAGAATCCGTGGATAGGTACTAGTGGACAACTCCTTAACCAGAGCATCTTCCTCAACACCATCGGCGATGACGCGAATTTTATCGACCATTGCATACCAACGAATTTTCCACTCTACTATTTCATTCATCATTTTCTCGAATCATTCATCTCGTTTAGCACGTACCCAATTCACTTGTCTCTTTACAAAAAAATTCAGGTAAACAGGTACCTTAAGAAGCGCATAAATTGGGGCATAGCACAAACTAGCCAAAGAAATCACTTGTTGGCCAAATCTTACCCAGGCAACAAGTACCGCTATACCCAACAAGAGTAGTCCAACGCCAGATAGAACTAATGGCAACAGCAACCCACTGACAATATAAAAAACTGTGCTGAGTATAAAAACCCCCACAATCAATAAGCTCAATAACGCTAACGGCGGCACAATCAAATCTAGCGCCAACACCAAAAGATTCAAATTAAGCTTGCGTATCGCCTCTGCAAACAGACTTGGCGCTTCACTTAATATCACACCGAGATGTCCATGCTCCCAGCGAGTACGCTGCCCTGTCAAACCTTCGGTGTTGGTTGGAAACACACTGGTCACTAACGCGTTTTTTAAAAATAGTGGCGGCTTATCTGCCTGACTAAATTCAATACCTAATTTAAGATCCTCAACAATATGGCCACTCGCTAAATTGGCTTTGCTGATGCCCTCCCAAGTAAACGCCATTCCAGTACCCATTAGCTGGCACGGCAAGCCCAATGCGGCGTAACCGGATGGCCTGACTAGATTTTTCACCAACCAGGCAAATTCAGCAATTTTAGTTTTCAATCCTGCCCCAACTGGAGATTTCATTAAATATAAGGCTTGTACTGGTCGACCAAACTCAATGCAAGTTGTAGCCAGCTTGCCTAGCGCATTTGGTTCCACCTGACAATCTGCATCGACAATCACAATCACTTCTGGCGGAGTTTCGGCACAATGGCGTACCCCAAAATCTAGCGCATAGCCCTTACCTCGCGCGTCTAAATTGAAACGCTCGATAACCTCTGCACCCGCATCCCTAGCAATTTTGGCAGTGTCATCATTGCAATTATCAGCTACGACAATTAAACGGTCTTTTGAGGTGAGTTGTGGCAATATTGAGGCGATGGTTGACCGAATCTGTACTTGCTCATTGTGCGCTGGTACAACCACAGCAAATGAAGGCCTTGCGACGGTGACAACCGTCTCTTTCAGTTTCAGTAGTGATGAAAAAATCACTTGCGTAAAAAATACAACAACTGGCAATAACAATACCGTCCCCAATACGATGAGCAACACACCAAAAAATAGTGTCATGTTGCGCCCCTTTCACATAAACTTAAATGTTGCAGCCTATCAAACTCTTGTGAGCCAGGCACGGTAAAACTATATTTCAACCCACCCAATTCACGAGCCAACATCACAACTTCGGTAGAGTTGGTGCCAAAATGCGCATGTATGTGCCTAGAGCGATGAGAATTTAACCAAGGCAAGATACGACAGGCCTCTGCTAAAAAAACCAGATAATAAGGTAATGACCTTTCAGAAATCCAGCCCATTTTGAAAGCCAGCATGAGTGCGAAAAAAAATCGAATTGGGTTCATCAACATCTCGTTGAGCATAGGTCTTAACAATGGGACTAAGCCATGCTGTAGCACATATTGCGTACACTTAAGTTCACGAATATCAACCTCATCTACAGCGTCTCCCTCCCAGTCAGGAACGCGATACGCTGAACATAATAACCTTGTCGCTCTAGCACAAGAATTTCGCGGCGTATAAGTGTATAGCTAACTTTTGGATACTTATTAATAAAATAACTAATGTTCATTTAAAACTAAAATCTACTAGGAATAATTAATGAGAAACATTCTGGTTTTATATTACAAATGACAGAGAAGCAAAATTCACACCAAATTAAATATTCATGCGAATCATAAAGTTATATTTTTATATTGATTTATCCTGTCGATTATTCGGCATTAGCGTTAATTTAATGGCATTAAAGTCGCATCTACAATATTTGAACGCCAATAGATTGGTTCAAGATTCGTCTATCACCTTTGCTGGAATTCCCACTGCACTTTTGCCTGCAGGAATATGTTTAAGCACTACTGCGTTTGCACCAATACATGCATGATTTCCAATAGTTACGTTTCCTAGTATTTTAGCGCCAGCACCAATATCCACATGACCGCCAATTGTCGGTGGCGGACTACCAGCACGCATACCTATTGTAACCTGTTGAAAAATTAAACAATTTGGACCAATGACGGCATCTGGGTGTATCACGATGCCATTAGGATGAGGTAACAGCAAACCTCCACCAAGTTTACTAGTTAATGGAATATCGGCACCTGTCACCACACTCCAAAAACGGTGCCTTAACACCATCAACTTACTCATCAACTTGAATAGTGGATTATGAGAAACTGAATAACGCTGATAATACCTAATACTGGCCAATAATGACCTTGCTGGATCCCAAGATAAAAAAGTCTTCTGCTCACGTGACCAGTCCGGGATTTCCGCTGAAACCATGTCTTGTTGGGGAGTTGTTGTACTCAATTTAATATTCTCGGCACCAATAAAAGTTACTTATATTCAATTAAACTGCCTTGCTTGCCGTTGCAAACACGTTGGAAAAATTTGACCTGTCCAACCATTTCTGGGAATTTTCCTAAGACCAGAAAAAACGCCCTCATCCAAGCTTCTTTCCCTGACTTGCTGTTATGCTTAGCAAGTCGAATTACTTGAATTGGATAAATGAGTAAATACAAAAGACCCCACTTAACACTAATCAAGCTGAGTAATAGCGCAACCACAGGAATAACCAACCCCCATATCCAGGCACGCTTTGACTCTTGTACCCAATGCCGCTCTGGCGGAGCACCATGCAAATAAGCGCCTTCTGCAAAAGCGTGGCCTGCACGCATGGTACGCTTCCACCACTGGCCAAATGTTGTCATTGCCGCATCGTGTAATGTCATTTCCTGTTCGAGACGCCATACTTTCCAACCCGCGGCGCGCAACCTCACACACAATTCAGGCTCTTCTCCTGCAATTAAACCTGCTCGAAAACCATGAACAGATTCAAAGGCGTTAGCACGCATTAATACATCACCTCCACACGCCTTTGCCTCTCCAATAGGCGAGTCCCACTCAATGTCACATAATTTGTTATAAACTGTTTTGTTAGGAAATCGTTCACGACGGCGACCACAAACGGCAGCGACTTGTGCTTGACTGTCTAAAAAACCAGTTGCACACTCCAGCCACTGTGCATTAACTTCACAGTCACCGTCTACAAACTGTACGAATTCAATGTGTGGAAAAAGCTTTCTCAGCCGAGCGTAACCTTCATTTCTGGCACGTGCGGCAGTGAAGGGCTGCGACATATCTAATGCCACGATGTCTGCACCTAACTCAGTTGCAACACTGATAGAACTGTCTGTTGAGCCTGAATCCACATACACCATTTGATTAGTATGTTGCACTAATGATTTTAGGCAGCGTACGAGCCGTTCGCCCTCATTGCGACCAATAATTACCACACCAATGCGGCTAGAAATACTCATTTTGAATTACTCTAATCATCTAAATTTGAACCAGCTTTCTCGCCTTAATCACAGCTGGAACCCCAACTGCGATTGAGTTATCCGGCACATTGCTAATCACCACAGCATTGGCGCCAATGAGTACATTATTACCTATCGTAATTTTGCCTAACACTTTTGCGCCCGCACCAATATCAACATTATTGCCAATCACTGGTGCACCGACTTCTTCAACGTTTTTAAGCCCGATCACAACACCATTGCGAATTCGACAATTATCTCCCAACTTGGCGTAGCCACTAACCACAACTCCGCCAAAGTGATCAATAATAAAATTCTTGCCGATGTCTGCTTCACAAGGCAATTCAATACCAGTAAGAATCTGCATCAATTTGTACATGATTTTATAGATAAACGAAAAAATTTTACGTAGTGAAGCTGGACGTACGCCATAGCGCCAACGACCAAAGCGATAAACCACCATCACCCAAAAGCCCTGCGCGCCAAAATCGCCTTGATAGGATTTCAAATCTGCTTTGATATTTTCAAACATTGTATTATTAGCAATAAAGATGGATAGTTAAATCTTGTAAAGATGTTAATGAGAATTAATTTCTAACGGGTTGACACATTGGCAAAACGTGTAAGGAAATACATCTTCCATACAAATAAAGCACGTTTTAAATGAAAGAGAATGTCTGAAGGTGACTTTAATTTGATAAGCGCCTTCAAAAACAAAATAAGGTCCGCAAGGCTATTCAACATTAAATGTGTAATCACACCCAACACACCATGATTCTTGCGGAAAAATAGCAGTTCACTCTCTATTTGCAGCGATTCAATTTGACGGCTTTGAGAAGAAATCGCCGCTTCATGTTTTGCGCTTTCTCCTCCAATATGCACAACCGTAGTGTCTGGATAATAAGCCACTTCCCAACCTGCCCGTTTGGCGGCAAAGCAATGGTCAACTTCTTCATAGTACAAGAAATAACGGGGATCAAATAAACCGACCTGATCAATCACTTCTTTACGAATTAACGCATAGCACCCTGGCACCCAGTCACAACTACGCACCGATGCATGATCCCATGACATATTGTCAATCAACTTGGCATGCTTAAAATACTTCTTAAGATTGGTGCGCTCCAAGAATATATTCCAAGCCGTTGGAAAGTACCGGCAAGAAGGCTGTAAAACACCATCACGCCCAACCAATCTAACACCCACCATGCCACATCTTGGATGCTTATCCATGTATTGCATGGTCTTGATTAATGTATCTGGTTCTACAAAAGCGTCAGTATTTAATAGCAACACATAGCGACCCTTGATAAAGGGTAAAGCTTGATTGTTCGCACGACCAAAACCCACATTCTTGTTATTCTCAATTAACGTGATGTTAGGGTACTCGCGACGCAACACTTCGACGGAATTATCCCGTGAAGCGTTATCAATCATAAAAACTTCCAACTCAAGATCGCCCACTGAAGCAAAAAGGTCGTTAAGCGCCATTTTAGTCAAATCAATGGTGTTGTAACTAACCAGAATTACTGAAATATCCAACTTTAGCCTTCTATCTATTACCTTTAAATCACAGTCATCTTTGTCTGTGCATTTTCAAGAGCGTATTTAATAGGATTACAGTTCAATTATCAAGAGAAACCATGCTC
>ERZ795044.1750-NODE-1750-length-19436-cov-6.166606_pt1 | contig 19436 bp, 28 predicted proteins | sample MGYA00375128_ERZ795044 | MGnify/ENA primary metagenome ERZ795044 (study PRJEB30173, sample SAMN05720213) | anaerobic digester metagenome | isolation source: active sludge of municipal wastewater-treating anaerobic digesters | place: USA | collected 2014-12-22 ... | reverse complement strand
CAGAAGGAGGAAGAAATTATATGGGAAATTTACGTACATTATGTATAATATGCCACGCAACAAGAGCAGAACCATCGCACTATAGATTGTGGTTAAAGTGCAAGAAAAATAAACAAATAACTGGAAACGAGGAATTATGGACGTAGTTATAAAAGGTAAACGTGTTGGACAAGATCGAATTGTAGTTATAAAAAGCGACAGTATAGCTGCTCCGCTAAATCCTCGCAATGATTTAGTAAATCATAGTCCTGATGGATTTAATTGGGGGTATTCTGGTAGTGGTCCTTTGCAACTAAGTTTTGCAATGTTGTTTGAATATGCAAGATTGAAATTTGAAAATGAATTAGACGCTTTCAAATATGCAAAACAATATTACAGCAGGTTCTGTGATAGTGTTATATCTGTTATGCCTGTAGATGAATTTACAATATCTTTTGAGTACATAAAACTGTGGTTAGATAGCGTGAAATAATTATGGAAACACAAGAATTGTATTGCCATGCATGTAATAGATATGTTCAATTTAACATTGATACAGAATTAAATGGTCAGCATATAATTAGATGTCCTAATTGTGGTCATGAACATTACAGATATGTGTATAACGGTCAAATTTCTGATAGACGATGGGGATCATCAAATCAACCGTCAAACATTGTAGGAACTACATATAACACAAATGTTATTAGTTATTCAGCTTCTTCAATATCAACTAGTTCAACGGGATCAACAATAAACTGGACATTTTCTAGTTATGCGGCGTCATCTAAATAGGCATCTAACACAGAGGAAAATATGGAGATATTTGTGATCAAAGCATATTTGAAATACAAGAAAGTGAGGAGTGATGAGTTACTATTGTAGGATTTGTGGAAAGACACTAACAACTGCTGATTTTTCTGACAGATGTAATCCACCTTGTAGCATTACTCAAAGTGAATTGGAAAAAACACAATTAGAGCTAAATGCTAAGCTGAATTTAATTAAGGAATGTGACACTCTACGTGCTGAAAACGAGAGGCTTCGGGAAGCGTTGCAATATATTGTTGATAGAGGTTACACTGGCGCAAGTTATGTAGCCCAACAAGCCCTGAAAGAGGTGAAGGAATGAGCGAACGTGAATTTCCAATAAAGATTGGCAATACAACAACTCCATTAAGCCTTGTTTTTCAATATGAGGATGAACTACCAGAATTGAAGCCTGAAATTTATGATGCTATGTTTCCAATAAGTATTGTGGATTTTGTTCGGATGTTTCCGGCAATATTGATTGAGAATAGATTGTTTTATTTGATCGAAAGGGAAGATGCAGAGGTGACGAGATGACAGAGTTTTGGATTATGTTTGCCTTCGGGATGTTTTGTTATCTACTAGGCTTATGGAGAGGGAGTAAATTGAAATGAAAGAGTTTACGAAAGATGATATTGAACATTACAGAAAACAATATGCTTTATGGACATCAAGAAGACAAACAACACCAGAAGAACTACATCTGATAGCCAGACTAAGAGACGCTCTCGACCACATCGAACACCTGCTGAAACGAGTGGATGAGTTGGAAATGTTTCGGGATTTGGTAAACAGGTGGAGTGACCAATACTATCGAGACACTAATAAACTTAAACAACGCATAGCAGAGTTGGAGCAGGAACGAAGGTGGATACATCAAGATAAAACAATGATAGCTAAAAAGGATGGTGATAGTTGGTGCTTTGTGCTTCCTGATTTTGTAAACTTGCATGAATCGAAAGCTGAATTTGTAGACGGGATTTTGTATAGATTCATCGAGGAAATATATAAAAGACTACTGCCCCCACAGGACGGTGAATGATGAGCGAGAAAGTGTACTGTACAGCGGATGGGGAGTATCCGAGAAACGGGCAAACGATAATATTTCAGAGTGGAATTATCCAAACAACTGGAAGGTTCAAATTACAACAACTTTTAATTAATAGAGAATATAAAATCTTTATTTCAGACAAAGGTAGTGAACATTATCATGATGATACCCCTATCTACTGGAAACCGCTAACCAGCCTCAAGGATGAATATGAGAGGCAGAAGGACGGTGAATGATAGTTACGGCCAATAAAAATAAAAGTAACATAGGTAATATAAATCGTATGACTAATGTTATTAGCCCCGATTTTATATTGTGGTATATAATTATATTATATAAAACTTGGAGATAAAATGCAATTCAACAGAGAACAAAATAAAATTTTTGAATTTGTAGAAAACGAGATCGGGTCGCTTGTTGTTGAGGCTAGAGCGGGTACAGGTAAAACAACAACAGGAGTAGAAGCATGCAATAGAATAGATGCAGATAAATCAATAACTTTTGTTGCATTTAATAAATCTATTGCAGAAGAATTAAAATGGAAAGTTTCTTCGAACGTTAGAGCAATGACATCTCATTCGATGGGTTTTAGAAGTCTGATGTTTGCAAATAAGAAAATAAAAGTTGACCAAAATAAGTGTCGTAATATATACAGACAGCGCGATTTTAACCCTGCTTTAGAAGGATCAACAATGCAGCTAGTTAGTTTAGGCAAAACAACAGATACTAGATACCCTGATTTAGATCAGCTATTAAATTATTATGATATAAACGCTGAAGCAGATTATCTAGAAACAATTGTTGAACAGGCTAAAGATGTATTGGATGAATCACTAAATAATATGGATGTAATTGATTTCGATGATATGATTTATTTACCGGCATTAGGTAGATCTCGGCTTTATCCTGTAGATTATTTATTCGTAGACGAAGCCCAAGATATGAATGCTGCTCAATTAGCTATGTTCAAGCGAGCAATGAAATTTGAGAGCAGGTTAATTGCTATTGGAGATAGAAATCAATCTATATACGGATTTAGAGGTGCGGATGTAGAAGCAATACCACGCATTATATCTGAATTTGATGCTAAGCGGTTACCACTATCAACGTGTTACAGGTGTGCTGAAAGTATTATACGACTAGCGCAGCAGATAGTTCCTGAAATACAGCCTAAGCCTAATGCACCAAAAGGTGAAATTCATAATATTATATCAGATAGAATTTTTGACAAAGCGAAATCTGGAGATCTTATACTGTGTAGAATAAATGCACCGCTTGTAAACTACGCATTATCTTTTATTTCAAGGGGTATAAAAGCCCAAGTACTAGGGCGCGACATCGGTAAATCATTGCTATCTCTAATGAGTAAAATTTTAAAACGATATACTGCTGATTCTGTTGTAGCATTTTTACGAGCATTGCAAGAATATACGTATACAGAAACAGCTAAATTACTTGCGGCTGAAAAATATTCAATGGCAGGTGCATTAGAAGATAAATCCGAAACACTTATTGTATTATGTTCACATGCAAAAACATTAGACGACATACCTGTGTTAATTGAAAAAATCTTTTCTGACGAAATTTATGGCATAACACTATCGAGTATACATAAAGCAAAAGGTATGGAAGCAGATAACGTATTTATTTTACGACCTGATCTTTTGCCGTATCCAAAAGCTAAAGGATGGCAGCTTCAGCAGGAATTGAATTTAAAGTACGTAGCAATTACAAGAGCAAAAAATGAGCTAACTTTTGTAGAAGGATTTTAGACATGTCAATACATACATATAAGTGTGCATGTAAACAGTGCGGTAGAATAATCGAGTTAGATACTTGCAATGACATAGTAACAGTGTCGGATTTTTTATTGGATGAAGTGCATGAAGTAAAATCCGCTGAAGTTATATTTGATGCGGAAGTAGAAAATGGCGTTTTAATGCACGTTAACAACCTTGACTTTATTATATCAAATAAAGCCAAAGTGCATTTTATGGATTTATTAGCTAAAATGAAAGGAGAAGAGTATAAGACGAATGCATAAATATGAATTCTATGAACGCTAAATCAAAATAAAACAAAATAAACAAGGAGTATTAAAATGGCAGAGAAATCAGAGTTCGATAAAATGGTAGATGGTGTGGAAGATGTAGATCCTTCAGAGGATGAAGTACAAACAGGAATTCAACTCGCAAATTTTCAGGCAAGCTTGGATTTGGGTTCAGAAGATTTAATGATTCCACGCCTGCGACTAATGCAGGGTTTATCAACAGAAGTTCAAGATGGAAGTGCTTCACCTGGTCAGTGGGTTTTATCAGGATATGATCCACAAGATGCAGTAACTTATGTACCACTGCTGTTCGCTAGAAACAGAACTCTTCGCGATGAAGAAGGCAGTATCTTGTGTCGATCAAGAGACGCAAAAACTGGCGAAGGTGAACCAGGCGGTAATTGTGACGAATGTATCATGAACAAGTGGATTGAAAATGAAAAAGGTCCAAACACTCCACCAAAGTGTGCTTTTTCTTACGTATACATTGGTTACGTTCCTGAGTTTGAATCCATCGCTCTTGTTGAATTTAGACGAACAAGCATTAATGCAGGTAAAATGTTGAACACTGTTTCAGCTCAACGCGGTTTAGGTAATTTTGCTGTAAAACTGAAAACATCAAAACAAACAGGAAAACGTGGAACATTCTATCAGGCAGTTGTGCAACCAACCCCGGTCGAAGAAGAAACTTTAGTGCGTGCACGAACATCACTAGGGTAATATACAAACAAAATTCTGGGATAGATAATTTTTACTATCCCAGAATTTTATGGATAATACTATGAAAGATGCTGAAATACTACTAAATGATGCTGTAATAGAATTATCAGGAATAGATAACGTAAAAGAAGAAACTAGGGAGCAATTACTAAATGCTCCTGTGTTGTATTTTGATACAGAAACAACAGGATTTTCTCCGTGGAAAAGTGAGATAGCTTTAATACAGTTGCATGACCCAATTAGTAAAAAAGTTTTGTTAGGCAGAGTTCCTCCAGGATGGAAGTCCAGTGATTTTGTAAACAAACTTTTCTCTAGTGGAAAAACAATTGTTGGACATAATATTGCTAGTTTTGATATTCCTTTTATGCATTCTATGGGTGTCACGTGGGAAAATTCTAAATACTTTGATACACTAATAGGTGAAACTGTTTGTTCAACCAGCGGTCGTAGAGATGTTTCTAAATCCCTGCGAGAATCTGTTCGTCGTAGAACCGGATACAAAATAAACAAAGAGATAGAGCACGGCGGATGGAGAAATCCTGAGCTATCAGATGAACAAATAAATTACGCAGCAATAGACGTTTTATCATTACCAGATCTACACACAACACATATCGAAAAAGCAAAAGAAACAAACCAAACGCAAGCATTAGAAATGGAAATGGAAGTGCTTCCTGTTTTCGCTAGTATGACAATTAATGGATTACCTATAAGTTTCGACGCTTTAGATAAATACATGAATTCAATGAAAGATAGAATGGTAGAATCTGGAAAATTACTAAAGCAAAAGCTTGGCAACATTAATTATAATTCACCGGTACAACTAAAAAATAAACTAAACGAAATAGGAATAGATGTACAATCAACAAACAAAAACCTGCTGCAGGATATTATACAGTTCGATCCAGAATCTGAGAATGCTAAGTTACTGCAGGCAATTTTAGACTGGAGAAAACCGTCAAAAAGAACTTCAATGTATGGTAGTGAAGAATGGCAGAATGAACACATACAATACGACGGTAGAATCCATTCTAGATTCTGGCAAGTCGGCGCAGATACTACGCGCGTTTCATCTTCAGATCCTAACCTGCAGCAGATTCCAAAAGATGCTAGGTGGGTATTTGGTAATGTTCCAGGACTGAAGGTTGTTTCCGTAGACTACTCACAAATTGAAGTTAGAATTAGCGCTGATCTAAGTGGAGATACAGCTTTAGCAGAGGTACTAGATCATGATGATGTTCACGCAGGTATTGCTTCACAAGTATTCAAAAAGCCAGCCGAAAAAATTACACCTGCTGAACGCAAATTATCTAAAGCAATGGTCTTTACTTTATTGTTTGGTGGTAGCTGGAAAGTATTTCACGAATATGCTAGACGATCTGGCAGTTCTATGTCTGAACAGGAAGCATTAGAGTTGTTCAGAGCTTTCTTCGAAGCTTTTGAAGGTCTGTGGAGAATGAGACAACGTGCTTATGCATTAAGCAGGTATAAACGTGTAGCTGTAATAACATTACCTAACAAAGCGAGAAGAGTTTTAGTTGGAAACAGTTTGAGACCAACAATTATTCTAAATACACCAGTTCAAGGAACAGCGGCTGTTGGAATGAAATACGGTTTAATTGATGCACACCATAAAGGTTTATCAAAATATTTAGGTGCAGTTGTACATGATGAAACTGTATCAGCTGTTCCTGAAAATGAAGCGGAGGATTATGCAAATGAAATGAGAGATTCATTAGTTCGAGGAATGAAAAAAGTTGTTAAGAACGTTACAGTTAAAGCTGAGATAGCTAGACTTGAAAACGGCGAATTACCCGACTACTGGTTAGCATAGGAGAAATATGAACGAAATAATGCAAAAAATGCTTGATCTTCGAGTTGCCTTGCAGTCTTCAAAAAACGTATCGCTAATTACTGCGATGCGTACATTAATTGAAACACAAAAAATTGTTTCTTTACCTGTAGAAGGTTGCATGCCTGATGAAGGTGAAATTCCATCTAAAGATGCTATTAGAACATACACACTTGCCATGATTGTTGAGACTGCAGAATTCTTGCAAACATTAGATTGGAAACCGTGGAAATCGAAAACTAAACTAGATAGAGAACAGATAATAGATGAGTTCGCAGATATACTTGCTTTTATGGGTATAATTTTGCACTATTTAGATTTGTTCGGTATTAAACCAGAAGATTTAGCTGATGGCTATTCTAAAAAATCTATTGAAAATATTGATAGGTTTATTGGTAACAAAAAGATTGAATACGTACAAAAATCTTTATTTGTCGAGGAGTAAATATGATAGTAATAATTGATGGACCTAATAAGTCTGGAAAAAGCCTACTAATAAATAATGTTGTAGAACAACTTCAGAACCTAAAGTTCGAAGTAAAAGTTCGACATTGGGGGCCACTAAAAGTTGATGATAGAGAATATACAGAATCGTTAGTTGAAGATTCTAAAAGTTCTGATATTATTATCTGGGATAGATCATGGGTTTGTGAATCTGTTTACGGAACTATGCTAAACAGAAAGCGAAGATTAGTAGACAATCCGTGGTTAGGAGAATTTTTACACACCAGAGGAATTAAACGAAACGGTTTATGCTTTATTGTAATGCCTGCTTTAGCTGGTTTAAATATCGATTTATTGGATAAAACTGATGCTAAATACTCTGATAATCCATACTTAGAACGCGATTTATTCATGAAGTATGCAGACAGATTTAGATGGAATAAACTGTTCAATAATTTTGATAAAAAATCTTTGGATGGTATGACTGATACTGTTATAAAAGAAATACAGAATTACGATCAAAAACAGCATGTATCAAAAGTAGCATTTATCTTGGAAGAAACAACAGATAAACCAATTCCAGGAGGATGGTTACCAGGATCTACTCCAACCGTAGCAATGTATGCGCAGAACTTTCATTATGGTGCAACAATATCTGAGTGGATTTATACCAAAGATATTGACGAATACAATCTAGAAAATTTTGAAATTATTGTTGCTACTAGTGCTAAACTAAAAAATGCTTTGCGCAAAATCAATAAAATAAAACAGAAAGTTGAATATGTTCCTATCACAGGGATTCTCTATGACATCGAATCTTACGAAGATCATTCAGAAGTTTTATCTTCAATGAATCACATAAACGACACATTAGCGAGGAATTGGAATGCGACAAAGTATGTATTATACGTTTAGTGAAATTGCCGAATCTCTTGCAAAAAGATCTACATGTTCTGCTAGAGCAGCTGTTGGAGCAATTCTATTTGATGATGACAACAGAATTATTGCTACAGGATATAATGGATCGCCGAGAGGATTTCCCCACTGCGATGATGAAGGATGTAAATTAGATGCAGATAATCACTGCATAAATTCTATTCACGCAGAAGAAAACGCATTATTGCAGTGTGCATATATAGGCAGATCAACAAAAGGATTGATGTTATTTTCAACACATATACCCTGCTGGAGATGCACACTTCGATTGATTCAAGCAGGTATAAAAAGAATTGTTTATGAAAAAGAATACGGATCAGCAGTAAAAGATACTATAAATGTTTGTAATTCGTTTGGAATACTTGTAGATAAATTTCACGGAAGGAGCGTATATAAATGAATTATTATCAACGATATATGCGAAAACTTAGAACAGGTAGACGCATATCTCCACGAGGAATGGATGTAGTAGCAGCATATAATGTTGTTTATACATTTATGCCAGGAACATGTTGGAGACGTGAGCGCGATAATCCAGCAATAGGTTTAGCAGAAGGACTCCAGTTTATTGGAGAAATGGAAAACAAAGAAGCAATAGCTGCAGCTGCACCGCATGTTAATTTAGGTTTGTTTGGACCAACGTCTTTTTATGGAATAAGAGTTGTAGGTCAGTTTGAACGAATAATTGCTGAACTTAAAAACGATCAATTTAGTCGCCGCGCTGTTTTATTCGTTGCTCATGAAGACGACACGTCAGAAACTATGCCGTGTACACTAAATCTAATTTTCCATATTAACGACAAAAATCAATTAGAAACAACAATAAATATGCGATCTAGTGATGCTGTTTGGGGACTGCCGTATGATCAAATACAATTTGGTATGGTGAGTATGGCAGTTTCAAATTGTTTAGGAATAGAAGTTGGTTTGTCTACAGTAAATATTGCCAATGCGCATATTTACGACGATCATCCAGGATCTACTAAATGGACAGAAAATACATTTGCTATTCCTAAATTGGTTGAGTGGTCTAAATACAAAGAATGGGCAAGGGAACTCGCTAATTCAAAATTAGATCGACCGAGTTTAGAAGAATATTTCAATTTATCAGAATAGGAGATTACAATGTCTAATCTTATGTTTGATGCTGTACAAGCAGGGAATAGAAAACCCGTGTGGCAATTTTTAGGATCAACATTTGATACTAATATAAGCGTTTCAGATGGTCTTCAGCATGTGAATGGAGATTTTGAAATTATAAAAGCACCAATGAAAGCTCTTGTTGATGATAATGGTGGGCGCCGATTGTTTAGTATACCGGATAAGTATTGTATAATGAGAGAATTAGATTACGATAACTATGCTGTGTTCGGTCAATGTAGTTCGGAATTTCAAATCATTCAACGCCGTGATTTAGCAAAAGCATTAGATGAATTAACATTGCGGTGGCCATTAGAAACTATGGGAATGTTGAAAAACGGCAAAACAATGTTCGTAGTATTAAATGCAGGTACGATGGAAATTAAGAAAGATCCGGTAAATCAGTATTTTATGTTTGTTGATACGGTTGACGGCGGAACAGCTTTAAAGTGCGTGTTTACTCCTATACGCCTGCATTGTTCTAATGCATTGGTTAGTGGCATACGACAGTCTGTTGTTAATGCATCAATTGAACATCGAAATAATTTAGAACGAGATTTCCGTTTTACCGTAGGTTTAGCGTCAAAGATGGCCAGTGCTCAGGTAAGTACAGTTGAACAATTTGAGCTGATGGCAAATAAAGTTTTGACTCCAGAACAAGCAGATAGAATATTTACCGCGGCTTATCCACAACCAAAAAGACCATCTAAAGCTGATATACTAAATGTTGTAGATCAAGATGACGAAAGTTTATCTGATATATATCAAGAAGGAGTGGATGCCATTGGTCAATTTGAAACTATGGTAAATAGAGCTGTGAAAATGCGAGAAGCAGCTAACGAGTTATTTGTTCAACTTAGCGATAATTATCCGTCGATAGGAGGTACCGCTTATGCTGCGTACAATGCAGTCGTTGAATTAGCTGATTGGAGAACTAATTCAGAAGCTGCAAATGTTGATACATTATTTGGCCAGCGCGCAAATGAGAAAAAACGTGCATTCAAACAAGCAATGAAGGAGTAGGAAATGGGAAGTAGAAAATTTATACGCGTGTCATCAGAAAATGATTACGAATCTAATTTAACAGAATTAAATGCTACTGATGCTGTAAATAACGGATTCATAGATCATTCAGATTGGCTTGCTCATGTTATGAGATACGCTGCAGTTATAAAATATCTAAAGAAAAGCCGCATACCTCATAATAGAATAATAGATATTGGATGCGGTAGATTTCCGTTGTTAACATTTATGTGGCGAAATAGAGTACCGTTACAAGACGTTACATATATTGGAATAGATTTACGTGCACGAGAAAATTGGTTTGACATGAGTTTACCAGATAGACCAAATATTGAACTTATCCAAGCAGACATAATAGATGATGATTTGTCATTTATAGAAAAAGGTGACATAGTTGTATGTACCGAAGTTTTAGAACATATTGACAAAGTTCATGCTCCAAAACTTCTTGAGTTAATGCGATCTCTCGTTAAAGATGATGGATATGTTTTTCTTAGTTCGCCAAATTTAGGTGGTTCGGATTCAGTTGCAGATAATCATACAGCAGCTGACGGGTCTCCTAGAGAATGGACTTATGCAGGGAAGGTTGCTTTACTAGAACGAGCCGGTTTCACTATAGAAATGCCTATGGGAACTTTTATCAGGTTGGATAATATTCCAAGTGATTTTTATAATGAGTATACACTGAGTATAAAAGAACGTTTACCTAATTCGTTCTTTAGAGTTTTTGCTGCCGCTGCTTTTCCTGAACAATCAAACAACGCTATGTTTATTTGTAGACCGCAGTGAGGCGATCTATGAGTGACATCGATAAAGTACTAGAACTGGCTAAAATGGGTTTTAGACTACATCCGCTGCACTCTAGAAATAAAGTACCAATTTTAGGCAGGTGGCAAGATAGAGCTTCAACAGTAGAGTCCACAATAAAAATGTGGGCAGCACAACATAAAGACTGCAATTGGGGTATTGCTACAGGAAAAGATTCTGGAATAGTTGTTGTTGACATAGATCCTACACATGATGGGAATATTTCTTGGAACAATCTAATAAAGCAGTTTGGGAGTGTAAATACTGTATCAGTAAAAACAGGAAGTGGTGGAACACATTACTATTTCAAATACCCTGCCGGAGAAGAAATTGGAAACAGTTCAGGACAAATTGGAAAAGGAATCGACATTAGAGGAAACGACGGACAAGTTGTCGCTCCTTTTTCCATTCATCCAAACGGAAATATTTACGAATGGATAAACAGTCCGGATGATGTAGAATTAGCGGATTTACCTAGTTGGATTTTGGAAAAAATAAAATCCGCTACTGTGCAGGATTTCAGTCCTGTCGGTAATACAGTCGAAAAAGGAAATAGAAACAACAGTATGTATCACGCAGCCCTTGCCCTTGCTAGGCAGGGAAGTCCTATGGAGTTTGCATTAACTGCTATTCACCAATGGATGAGTGAACAAGGTCACGATGATATACCAGAAGACGAAGTTTTAGCAACAGTAGACAGTGCATACAAAACAGCAAAGAAAAAAGTTATCGATATAAACGACAGATCTGATACTTTGAATGCAGAAATACTAATTGAAACGTACGGAGAAGATTTAATTTATGTATCAGGTATGGGCTGGTTTTATTGGAATGGAAAAGTTTGGGAACCAGACGAAGAAAACGCGAAAGTTACCCAGCTTTTCATTTCATGTATGAAAACAATAAGAGAAGATACAGCACAAAAAATGGCTGCAGCATCTTCGAAAGGTGAAATAAAAGATTTATCTATGATTATGCAGTGGACTGTAAAATCGCTATCAATAGGATCTATAAACGCTGCTATTGATTTAGCATCAACATTCAGTAAAGTTCGTAAAACAACTGCAGACATAGATCCTATAAATTCACTATGGCTACTTAACTGCAATAATGGAACTGTCAATTTAAAAACAGGCGAACTGCAAAAACACAATAAAAAAGATATGATAACAAAAATGGTTCCAATAGATTATAATAAAGATGCTAAATGCGAATTCTGGAAAAATACATTCGATTTAGTTTTCGACGAGAATGCAGATTTGATTACATTCATGCAAAAAGCTCTCGGTTATTCGATTACAGGTTCAGTAGATGAGCGGTGCTTTTTTATCTGCTGGGGTGAATCAGGAGCAAACGGTAAATCAACAATATTAGAAACTGTGCAAGATATGTTAGGTGTTGGATACGCACAAATGAGTGATATGGTTGTTATAACATCTAGTACAACAGATAACCGTGTTTCTAGTTCTCTTGCTAAATTGCAAGGAGCAAGATTTGTTTCAATGAATGAAGCAGAGGAAAATCAAAAATTAAGCGAAGCACTAGTCAAACAGCTAACCGGTGGTGATACCGTTCAAGCTTGTTTCAAATATAAAAATCCTTTTGAGTATAAGCCGATTTTTAAATTATGGATAAGAACAAATGAAAAACCAATTATTAGATCGCAAAATAATTCTATATGGGACAGAATAAAACTAATACCATTTGAAAAACCAATACCAAAAGAAAAGCGATTACCTAGAAGCGAAGTGGATGCTAAACTATTAGAAGAACGCGAAGGTATACTAACGTGGTTAGTTGATGGCGCAATGCAGTGGATAAAAGACGGTTCACTAAACGATCCAAATCAAGTATCAGCAGCTGTTCAAGGTTATCGAACTGATTCGGATATAGTTAGATTGTTTATTGAAGAATGTGGCGAAGAACAGAGAAATAGCAAAGTCAAATCGGCCGAAGCATATCAAGCTTTTGTAGGATGGAGTAGAGATGCCGGTGAACGATACGTAATGACAAGAACAAAATTCGTACAAAGGTGCTCGTCTATATTAGGTACATCAACAACCAGATCAGGTGGAAGCACATACATAGTTGGAATGAAACTAAATGCACAAGCATCTATGTACGTGAATTAGGTGAATTATGGAATACATATTAGTAAAAGCAACAGACGACAAAATATTAAATGATAAAGTAAGATTAGCAATAAATAAAGGTTACGAACCTATAGGTGGAATAGCTATGCAAAACATATCTTCATTTCGCGGAGAAGTAATAGTTTATGCTCAAGCTATGGTAAAATATGATAACAAACAAGAGGAGAAACAATGGGACAACATTTAAGTTATTCACAAATTTCGATGTATTTAGATTGTAGTAGAAAATGGCAAGGACACTATAAGCAGGGTTTGACAAATCCTTTAGGAGAAGCATTGGTATTTGGAACAGTTGCGCACAATGTAATGGAACAATTTGTTCAAGATAAGTCATTAGACATGCAAGAATTGTGGGATATGGCGTGGGAAGTTGAGCGTGAAAAAACTGCATTCAAAGGTATTGTTTGGGAAGAAACTCCTGATGCAACATATTCTACTGGTATGAAGTTATTTTCGAATAACGAAGTAGCAGATGTACTATCTACAATTGAACCAAAGAAGATTGGTGACGAATTTCAAATTGAGCGGTTTGTAGAGTGGAAATTAGAAGATATTCCAACTATTATAGGTTACATCGACTGTATATGCGATGATGGAGTTCCATTAGATTTCAAAACAGCAGGTAGAATGTGGCCAGATGATAAAGCAGGTAAGGAGTTGCAGCCATTGTTTTATTTGGCAGCACTTGACCAGTTAGGCGAATTTGATCATACATACAGGTTTAGACACGTTGTTGTAACCAAAACAAAAAATCCTCGTATATCAATATTTGAAAATCAAAGAAGCAAAGAAGAAATTGAATTTATGGAATTAATAATTCGACGAGTATGGAACGGCATTTCATCCGGTGTGTTTATTCCTAATCCAACGAGTTTCATGTGTAGTCCAAAGTATTGTGGAACATGGATGGAATGCGTGGGTAAATATCAGGGATAGAAGAGGTCAAAAGAAGCATTCTAAGGAGTTTTCTGGTCAAGCATGTATAAAGGTATATAACCTATCTAGAAACTCCCTAGAATCATTCTTTTTAAGCTCTGTATGCCTAAAAAATAAAGTCCCTAAGTAAAACATGCTTAGGGACTTTATTTTACATGCGCGCGTGTAAATCTATGGCATAGTGCTTATTACTCCAAAAACTCGAGCTCCAGTTTGCGTTGTTGCACAATTTAGTTTTATGTATCGCAAACTTTTAAAATATGATTGGTCAACAGGTGTAATTTTTGTTGTACCAATTGTTACTGCGTATGCTGTTCCACTGGAAGGAACTACTACATCACAGAAAGTTGTACCATCTGTTGAACCTTGAAAATTCATCTGAGTACCGTCAATTGCAGCAGGGCTTTGTACAGCGGCTAATACTGAAGCATATAAATCGATACTTGCACTCAGTTTGGCATTCGATGAAATTGCAACAGCAGTGTAAAATTTATTTATAGGAAACCCTATCATAGTAAACCTCCAAAAATGCTGCTGCTAGCTTTTACACTAGCAGCGTTTTGAGTACCTGCTTTATTCATTCAATAATTATTATCTTATAATTCAATCCTTTCTTTATTTGACTAGTTTATGCTGTTCAGAATATGAAAACCCGATTATTGGAGTACCTTTCACCGCATAGTGTGCTAGTTTACTTGTTAAAATCTGACTAACAAAACTCAGTATGTATGTTCCAATAATTGCTATCTCTTGTGCGATAGGATCTATACTTCCAAAATCAAAGTCCGGTTTGAATAGCTTGAATCCATACACAACAAGAGTTAGTACAACATTGAAACCAGTAATCCATGTTGCAGCTTGACCATCTTTTATTATGCCAAACGCTTTCAGCGCATTGACAATAAAGACAAATAGAGCTGCAAATCCAGATAAAGCCGCCACAATTAATACAACTTGTTCGAACATTTCACTCTCCTTCTGTAAAATCAGGTTGCCAATCAGGAACATATCCCAATCGTATAATTTGGTCTATCAATTTCTTGATACCCGTTTTTAAGTTTTTAATTTGATTTTCGTTATCAGTCAGTCTGATACTTTGCTTCTTAATAATTTCATCTTGTTTGCCAATTTTCTTATCCCTCTCCTCGCTTTCTGCTATAAGCTTATCGATCTTCGCTTCAAGAGCTGCTTCTCGTGCTTCTGCTTCTGTTCTCTCCCTAGAGATTTTCTCTTCTAGAGAAGTTACTTGAAGCTGCAAAGGTGCCAATAGAGCAAGAGCTTGGGCTGTAACTTTCCCAGCATTGTCAATAGCGTTGGATTTATCTTCTCTCTTATCTTTCTTTCTCTGTCCAAGTAACGCAAAAAAGCCTGGTCCGGCTGCTATTATGGCTATGATTATTGGAATCCAGTCTTTATCCATAAGCTACTCCTTTTCTGTTTTTTGATTCTTCTTATACAGAATGTAGCCCACGATAGTCAATGCTGCATGTCCTCGTAAGATTGACGACCACATCGCGAAGAATCTATTATCGGTCAACACTTCGTTGCCGGGATGGATTAGTATAGCCGAGTAGAAAGCAATGCTATGTAGTAAGAGAATCAGCCACGGTACCGACAATAAATAATATTTTTTATTTCTTACAAGCCATCGAAATTCAAAAGAAAAGCCTATGAAGAATACGATATACGAAAACCATTGTATCTCACTCATGTTTTCTCCTTTCTTCATATCCTCGATATAGTTCTCGGGTTTTGGATTTGAAATCCTTTTCCCATACGTAATAATCATAACTCATTTTAATGATTAATAATAGAAAAAGTATTCCAAATCCCCAGCATATTTCCATTTATTCCTGCCTTAGATACTGACCACCAATATGCAACAACGCTACCCATCCATCAGGATACTTCAACCATATATTCCGTTTATCATAGAATTTGATATCTATAATTGGATAGATTTCTGTGTTTTTAGGAACAACTTTTACAATATTGGTTTTACTAATAACAGGTTCTGATCTAACATTCTGTTCATAACCAATAACATAGAATTTCTTTTGACTCATAGACACCTCCTCAGGTGGTTGGGTTGGGTCAGTAGGTTCTTCGACTGGTGGAGTAGGTACTGTATCTAATCCACAGAAAGCTAGTAGAGAATTCATATCGTTATGCCAGTAATTGAGATCGATATCTCCTGACCCTACACCAAACTCTTTACCTCGCCTATTTCCGTCAGCAGAGAATTGCCACATTGACCAATCATCTAACCATGGATAAGGTTTTCTTCGAGGTTCTTTGCACCACAAATATTTGAAAGTATTTGACCAGCAGGTGTAGTCTGCTATGATAACAGGATAGTCTTTCATCCATGATAGCAACTTATCGTCGAATTGCTCTGTATACCATTTAGCTGTGTAGATGAAAGGAACTCTGCCTGTTTGATGTTTTACATATTCCAACCACACTTGTGCTCTCCAAGCATAGTCGGAGAATTTCCTCGTTTGCAACACTAAAGGTTCTTCAAAATCCATAATGGGTGGAAGGTGGAAAGGAAATCTCTTATATCGTTCCAGATAAAATTTAGCTGCTACTGTAGGATCAACACTTGGCTGTAACCAATGATAACATCCTGTCAACAACTTCCCATGATCAAAAGCGTCTGTGCAGAATTTCATAAATTTGGAGTCTTCGAATTGCCAGCCGGAATATTTATTTGCATCAGTGGCTTTGGTGTACCAAAATCTAGCTCCGGCATTATACATTATATTGAAATCTATTTTTCCAGCCCAATGACTAGTGTCAGTTCCTAATACTCTTTCACTCATAGAACCTCCTTAATACAATATATTAATCGTCTCTTTTTTATCTTTTTTATCTTTCTACCATATTTCTTGTCCCATTTTTTTGCAATTTTGGGTTTATTAATATGCATCCATGTCCGTTGTTTTTTAGATTTATACGGCATTATAACCTCCAGAAAGACTACCACTTTGAAAGTTATAAATTATATCCACTGCCACCATCCAAAAATATCAACTAATTCCTGCCAACTGAACGGAGGGTCTAGAAAGTCCACATAGCCCAAAATTGATCTGATCTCAGCTTGTTGAGGTATACTAAAATCCACATATCCAAGGATTGATCCTATTGTCACATCTTGTAACTGAGAGATTGGTTGAGGTGTACCTATAAAATCTATGTATCCCAGGATAAAACTTATCTCAGGGGATTTAGGAACATCAGTATAATCTACATAGCCAAAAATCGAATCTATCTCAGGAGATTGAGGAGTATCAATATAGTCCACATAACCAAGTATTGATGAAACTTCGGCTGGCAACAGTAAAATATAATCCACATAACCAAGTACTGATCCAATTGCTACATCCTGAGATTGAGAAATAGGTTGAGGTATGCCGATATAATCTATGTAACCAGCAATAGATTCAATCTGTGCCTTTTCGGATAACAGATACTCTACATATCCAGTTACAGACCCAATCATCGCCGTCATGACCGTACTTTTACTCCGATTTGTAGATTAGCCAAATCAGCTTCATCCCAGGCAGTAGAATCGTCTGGATTAAGAGGCCAGGCTTCTTGAATTGACTTACCCGCTGAGGATAGTGCCTGATCTGTTCCCGTGCCAATGGTCGTTGCACCACGAACAAGAGGAGCTATCAGTCCACTCCCACCAGCACTCTTTCCGCTGTTAAGCACTATAATATTTTGAATTGTCGCTCCAGTTGGTAGGTCTGGAACATCCGCAGTATAAAGATCTAATTGATCTATAGACCCCTGCAAAAAAGAAGCATCACCTGAGTCTCGCACCTGTCTGTAATTTGCTCCCAGATCGATGCCTCCTCTTGATAATTGTGTGGTTGAACCTGCTCCCACAACTTTGATAGGCTGCAATCGTGCAAGTCCAGGATAGCTGTTATTGATTGTCCCTGATGAATCATTAATGCAAATATCGTCCCAATAGGTAAAATATGAATCATTGTCTTGAATTGATCTAAGCTGAATTGCATCACAATATTCTTTGTTGTCGGTCGTGTCTCCTGTATAATCTATGACGATAACATCTTCTACCTTAACTACAAAACGACCACCTAAATTTGACGGTTTGAACCAGACCTGGAGATGCACAGTCGCATTTGAAGGATTGCAAACACCTGGATCAGATGTTGCGAGCAATGTACCACCCCTATAAATCTGGAGAATGTTATTATTTCTCCAACGCAGTTCTGCAGTTTGACTGAAAGGATTTCCTTCTTCTCCGACCCCAAATCTCATAATTGACCAATTGTCCCCGATACTAGTACTATTTGATCGTACTGCACCAGAAACAAATATCTCTGTAGGTTCGTGACTCCATAAAATACTAACTCCAAAATTGTTCCCTTTAAGTTCCAGCACCCGCTTCCCTGTTCTTGCAAATGGAGCGGTAATTATCTTTGTTCCTTCAGGTTGCTCCGAGTTAAGTGCTAATAATTCATCTTCTTCCTCAAATCCAAAACTAAATAATCTAGTCATTATGTCCTCCTATGAACATACGATTGTTAATGTTAAATCTGATCCAGCAGTACTGCTACCTATCTGATCTATGTCAACTGTCAGATAATTTCCATTAGTCCAGACAGGTGTATTAATAGTGCTGGTTTCTCCAATATTAGCTCCGCTTAAAACAATGGGACGATTAGCTTGCGTTGTAAATATGGTATTTCCATTTTGATTGACATCAAAAATTGCTGATGATCCAGCGGGAGCAGTAGTAAGTGCTGCATGAACCTTAGATATAGTTAGATTAGCACCAGTAAGATTATATATCCTGGTCACACCAGAACCTACAATCAATTCACCTTCGTGCACGAAAACAGCCATGCGAGCTAAAGAACCTCCTCCTAAATCAATACTTACCACCCCACTTCCATCATCCGTAAGAGTTCCATTTGTGACTTTTATTTTGTTTACATTAGAAACAGAGGGTGTTCCATCTTGTTCTTCAACAGTTATTGATCCACCTCCACCAGCCTCAGCCCAATTACTCCCATCATAGTAGACAAACTTATCCAGAGTTGTATCATACGCCTGCATACCTTCTACTGCACTAAGAGCAGCTAATTCAGCAGTAGTGCCTTTGTAGAGTATTGAAGGTTTTCCTAATTGTACATCTGATTTTTTCATATTTGTTCCTCAAAGTTGTTTTACAACTCCCCAAAATCACCTTATGTAAAAGAATAGTTGTAAATTTGCCATTTAGTAGCTAAATATTTCTCTATCAGTTTTACGTTATCGGCAGATAAGGGATCACTGTATACTAAATCTTCTAGCAAACACATCGCAGATGTGTTATAAGTCCTATCAAAACCGATTCTATTAGAAGATAAAGAACCGGTAGTAACACCAGAGATGACTATAGGTTTCTTAGTATTGGAATAATATTGAGTAATATCTGTTGCTGTCGGATTTATAGAATTTCCATTGATTCTCCATGCTCCATTTCTAGCAGAAGCGTGAGCGTATGTACTATTC